>Ga0180302_10000066_pt1 | contig 38780 bp, 35 predicted proteins | sample GuaBasSediGuay17_FD_121794 | JGI IMG/M metagenome (GOLD analysis project Ga0180302, IMG submission 121794) | Subseafloor sediment microbial communities from Guaymas Basin, Gulf of California, Mexico - Guay17, Core 4571-4, 12-15 cm | ecosystem: Environmental > Aquatic > Marine > Hydrothermal... | reverse complement strand
TTTTCTAAGTTCCTCTAATAGCTTACCCATTGCCCTACCCTGCCACTCTTCGTTTTCATCCTCATCTCTTTTATAGGACGTAATGTGATACGGAGTGTAGTTGTCTTCACTCTCTTCGTAATTAGTCCCCTATGAGTGATAACCGAGAATATCGTCTTCAGAACCAGCCATCTGCTCCTCGTATTTCTCCAGTTCCCATTGATCACTTATACCAGTGTCTAAAATTCCTATTTGATTTCCCTCTTCATCGTACATGTAACCATCTTTAACGTAACCTATCTCATCTCTCTCCTCATCGTGTAAAGTGCCGTCATACCCCCAAAGCTACTATTTCTTCATCATAATCTCGACTTCTAATATATCCCTCACTATCTATAAAGAAAGTTCCAGATCCTCCAGCCCAATCGTACCCAGATATACTTCTCTCTTTATTCCTCATCAGTTAGCCAAACATCACCTATGTTGTACTCCTCTTTATTCTCTTCTTCACCTAACCATCGACTTGATTCTTCATTCTCTTTCCTTAGATCTACAGGGATTCACTCTCACTTGTCAGTGATAAACTAGAACTTGAAGAGAGAGCGCTTTCATAGTCATTAGGCAGAATGGTATTAGGTGGAGGGAGTGGTGGAGGTGGAACTCCTAATTTGTCAAAATTCACTTCACTTAACTCTTGTCGTACAACGCGCTTAGGAACTTGTTGATACAAGCTAATTTCTCCAGACATAAGAGTTAGTAAGTCATTAGGGTCTCCTCTCCAATCGACGACCCCGTATTTTTAGTCAATTTAACTTTATCTGGTGACTTAGGATTTGACCATAGGTCAATAGACATCCTTCCACCCAGGTTGTTGTTAGAGTCTATACTGTATCAAACTCTTAAATTATTCACTCTTCTCTGAGGGGGATAGAACAGCAGACTCTCAGCAAAGAGATTAGTTCATGATAAATTTCAAATAATTGTTTAGTTCAATTATTTGCAAAAGTCATTAAAAGTCACGTGAAATCGCCTATTTAATATTCTGTTAAGTTAAGTTTAAATTCACCCCAACATGATCAAATAATGATTTCCGCAAACTTAGGGATCGAATATGGGAAAGAGCCTGTGGGAGAGCCAAATAAAAAAGAACTTTATACCTTATGAGATTGGTCGTTTCGTTTATCTCCCGGGTCATAACCCGATTGGCTTTCTCATAAGACTATCCCCAATGGCGCTTGAAACTCACGGGATATTAGAAAAAATAACTCATGTGTTTGCTTCTAGAAATATATCAATCCTCCACTTTAAAATGTCTCGTCCAGTACCTGGAAAGCCTCTTTACATGTTACTATTTGCCGATGTGTGGAATAGCGTTCTAGTAGGTACGCTGAGTGAAGAAATAAAGAAGGTCAGGTATGTCGATGAAGTTAATGTCATAAAGCCTCTCTTTGATGGCTTTACAACTGATAAATTCTTTTTCCCGCTAGTAATAGCTGGAAACAGAGCTATAGTACTTAGAAAACCACTTTACGAAGGGTTCATTAGAAGGTTGCGAAGAGAGCTCGGATCCGGCTATGAAGCCATTCTGTATTACATGGGAGTGGAGATGGGGAGGGAGGCGTTTAGGGACCATGTTAAAATAGCTGGAAGAGATTTTAGCAAGCTAGTTAGGGTGACTGAAGAGTTCTTCAGGCTTGTTGGTTTCGGTATCATAAAGGTCATTAGTATTGAGTTGGGGAACAGGTGTGTTGTTAGAGTGTTCGATAGTTTTGAATGTGAATTGTTCACAGATCTGAATGAATGCTCAAGTCACTTAATTAGAGGCATATTAGCCGGATGGTTTGCTGAAGCTTCTGGAGTGGATGACATCAGTAGGGTTAAAGCTATAGAGATAAGTTGCATCGCTAAGGGGGATCCCTATTGTGAAATAGTTATAGTGATAACATAACAGATTAAAGACAATTTAATGTTCTGAGACATATGCTAAAGTTAATATCCAGATTTAGCTCTCCTCCAACCTTATTATGTTAACCAGAATAGCGCCGTCTGCAGTTAACGAATATTTTACAACCCTGCCGTAATTCTTCCTTTTTAATAATCCCATTTTCTCCAGCTCTGATACATGCTTGTAAGCTGCAGTTCTCGATATATGTATATTCATTTCTGCTAATAACTTCCAGATCTCGTATCCGTGAGCTTCTGAACGAGAGGCTATTATCTTTAATATCTCCCTCTTCGTCCTCCCAAGTTTGGCTAAACCCTCTCCACTCAGTAACTTAGTCTTCCTAAGTAGCCTCTTTATAGTACCGCTTATTCCTTTAAGGCCAGAACCTGTTATCACTATGATTACAGTATCACTTTCATCAACGCTCCCTTCATTTACTAGCCTTATAAGGCCTGAAAGAGCAGCAGCCGATGATGGCTCTGCTAGTACTCCTTCGCTCCTCGCTAATAATTCCATGCTTTTTAATATCTCCGTATCTGTTACAGATACCAACTCTCCTGAAGTATCCTTTACAGCTCTAATAGCGTCCCTTGCTCTCGGAGGATTTGTAAAGATTATATCAGAAGCTATTGTACTTCTAACTCCCTTCAATGGTGGAAGACCTTTAGCCATCCTAACAATAGGGTCATAAGCTATACTTTGAACTCCAAAGAGCCTAGGATATTCATTTAAGATTCCAATCTCTCTTAGCTCATATAATCCCTTCCATATAGATGATATTAAAGAGCCGCTTCCTACGGGTACTACTACAGCATCCACATGGTCTATGATCTGATAGATTTCGAAAATTATAGTTTTGTACCCTTCTATTAATACAGGATCTCCTGGAGAGACCCTATATGTTTGACTCCCAATTGGAGGTTCCTCAAGCATTTTACCTCCATAAGCTAGTATCTGATATACTTTAATCAAATCATAGGGCTCTGCGCTTGAGATGTAGCATTCCATATTAGCAGCAGAAGCATAGGCTGCAATTGAGGCTGCTAGGTTTCCTGAGCGCATCACATCAAGGATTTTATATCCTCTATCTTTAGCTAAAGAGACAAGTACTGAACTGCCCCTATCTATGAATGAGCTTGTTGGATTCCTCGTTTCATCTTTTATGAAAAGATTCTTTAAGTTCAATTGCTCTCCTAGCTTCCTCGCCCTTACAAGGGGAGTGTTTCCCTCACCTAGAGTAATTCTACTCCTTACCTTAGGCAATAACGCTTCGAAACCCCACATTCCAGACTTCTTGTTAAGAGCCTTCATGAGCTCTTCTTTAACACTTTCTATGTCGTGAGAGATCATTAAACTAGAACCACATCTAGGACAGTCGAATAGAGGAAATTCGAAAGGTAACTCTAGATTACAGTTAAAACAGATATAGTGTTCCATAAGTTTAATATATTCAATAAATAAGTTTAATATTCTACCTCCTTCAGTACAACAACTTTCTCTACTGTACTCGGCACTCGAGCCCTCCAACGTGTACCCAACGACAGAAGAGCAAACACTCCAACAACTTTAGCATTCGATTGCTCGGTTAGAGTCACTAAAGCCGAAAGGGTTCTTCCTGATTGAAGAAGATCGTCGACTATCAATACTCTATCTCCTTTGCTCATTGCATGACGGGGTAAGTAGAGGGAGGTAAGTACAGGAGGACTTGGAGTTAAATATTGAGCTTCGAGGTACTCAATTACACCAGCATCTCTGGTTCTTTTTGCTACAACTACATCGGTCTCAAGAGCATCAGACACCATTGTAGCTAAAGGAATTCCATTAACAGCAGCTGTCAGGACTTTGTCTATGCTCATGTCAATGAATTCTATGAAAGCCCTTTGAGACGCTAACTTGATTACAGTACTATTGTATGCTATGAAGTATATGTTAACTATCCCTCTTTCATCTAATACCAATAGTCTATCTATCACTCTTTCTACCAAGCCAGCTTCGATTGTTTTACTTACTATATACCATGCCCTTTCCACACCAGGTAGAACATCACCCTTAACATACCTGCAAAGCAATGCTTCAGATATTCGCAAAATTCTTGAGAGTTCTTTATATGTAAAGTACTTCTTTAAGAGTCTTAGACACTCCACTGCTAATATTTGAATTTTTACTCTCGGAACTTTGTAACGGTGCCTACTCATTCTCTCATAAAAATATTCAGGTTATCCTTTACTTAAATTACATCTTTTTGATCACGATCTCGCCAAGAGAGGAGTAGAGTAACGAACGACGAGTTTAAATTATGACGAACCTTTAGAGTTTATAAGCTCTTATTCCATTGCTTTAAGTCAAGTACTCTCTTGATGAGAACTCATATACATTCAAAAATAATAGTGTTCTAATTCGTAGAACTGGCCATTGAGCCTTATTTGAAGCACTTAGCTTATATATCTTAAGCGTACTTAATTACCAAAAAGTAAAAGAGGCGAATATGATGAGTGAAGAGTACGAAGGATTCTGTGTGAAGTGTAGAGAGAAAGTAAAGCTTCAGAATCCACAAATAGTTACATTAAAGAATAAAAGGAAAGCCGTAGTTGGAACCTGTCCCAACTGTGGTACCAAAGTGTATAGATTCATAAAAGGTTAAGCCGTTGTAAAAACTTACCAATTTCTTTATCTAACTCTTTTAGGAAAATCTCAAATTCCTTCAAGGGAATTCTAGCACCTGCAGCTGTTTTATGCCCTCCTCCAGTCCCTCCGAACTTTGGAGCTAGTTCTCTCAGCATGGCGTTTAAATCAAGTTCATCCAGGCTTGTTCTAACGCTCATTACAATGATGTTTCCCTTCTTTTCAGCAGCTAGGCCAACTGGCTTATTAGCTATTACACGAACGTAGTTAGCAGCCCTCGCAATGCTACCTGGAGGATCCATTACATAGGCTAGGTTGTCTAACACTTTAACTAAGTTGGGAAGTTCTCTTCTCATTTCTTCTTCACTCACAGTTTCAATCAACGCTTTAACTAGTAATTCTGAAAGACTGCTAGGTAACCTATTTTCGCTGAGGTGTTTGACTACATGGCGCTTGAATTCATACTGTCCTCTACTGCCTTCTAAACCTTGAGCTAAAACTCCGCTCTCAAAGAATATCATCCTCTGGTCCCATTCTTTGAGAGTTCTTCTAAAGAACTCGGTCTCGGTAGCATAATCACATATAGCTCCATAAAGTGCGACCCTGCTCATGTCCCAACTCAAGTTATCTTCGAAGTACCTAAAAGTTAGCTCGGCTGTACACTCTTCTTCTCCATAGACTAAAACCCCTGGTAACTCCTCGATATTAACTTGAATTGGTGGAGGATGATGGTCTATATACACTATTTCACAGGATTCAGCTAGGTTAGCTAGCAGTTTTAGTATGTCCTTAATGTGAGCTTCACTCAGAGCAATGTCACATATTACAAGTTTTTCGAGATTACCTTTAGCCATTTTTATAACTTCCTTCAAGTCTCCGTAGAGACCTGCTGGATGAGAGAAGTAGACATATGCTTCTTTCAAAGCCGCTAGCGCTAATGCTGCTGAGGTAACACCATCCCCATCTCCATGAGCTATTATGAAGTTACGCATTAAAGACACCTTGAAGCTATATAGTTACTATATTAATTAACGTTTTACAAAGACTTAAACTACACGTCTATTGCTATTCAAGAAGACTGAACTTACTGAAGTCGTATTATCCTTGTTTTGGAAGACTTCGTTCGAGACGCAAATCAAAATTAACGGAAAGTTTTAATAGCCCCTGACACCTTCGTATGGTCAATAAGTTACAGTTTAAAAGATAGGTGACTTGATGGCAGTTAAGCTTGAAACTACGGTGTCTCACTTTTATTGTCAGTTAGCTTTAGAGCTCTGTCAAATAGCAAGAGTCTTAGCTAATGAGGGAAGGAATAAAGAAGCTGCTGAAATGTGCGCGTTTATATCCACTCTATGTGTAAAGAAGCCGCTTAGTATCTGTAAGTATGAATCTATGCTATGCAAAGCAAGTGCTGAAGCTAGGCTTAAAGGAGACCTTAAACGTGCAGAGGAGCTATGTCTCAAGGCTAGAAGAACTTGTCCGAAGAACTTTGAAGCTAGGGGAGGTTGATCAAAGCTCGTGAATTATCTTAAGGTCTGTCTAAGTTAAATGTCCATCATGTTTTATAGCTAACAAAGCTCCATCTTTATTGTATTAATTAAAATGATGCTAAATTGACACTATTTAACTTAGGATGGTAAATATTATAAATATCCGTATATGAAAGAATAGCAATGAGGCCTATGGAGAACTACTCTAAATATTACAAAGTAATTGAAGATATAAAGTACGGTAGAATTCAAAGCGCTACTGAAGCCACACTTGCTGTTCTCAGAACAGCTGTTCGCTTTACTGAAGAAGCGAGAGGCGTGTCAGAGGTAAGGAACTTTCTCAAACACCTCTTCTTCAAGTCTATTGAAGCTCGACCAACCAATGCTCTGCTAATAAATGTCATACGTGGAGCTATCTTAAGTATAAAGGAGGCTATAGATTTGAACGACATGAAAAGACTAAGAGAGGTGTTTAATGAGTATTACAATGAAATAGTTAAAGAGATTAAAGTGATGAATGATGCCATAGCTAAAATGGCTATAAATAGAATAGAAGATGGGGATCACGTACTCACATACTCGTATAGCACAATAGTTATGAAAGCTCTTAAGTTAGCTAAAGATAAAGAGAAAAATATAAGAGTATACGTTCCTGAGTCAAGGCCTGGTCTCGAAGGTCTCAATACTGCCAGAGAACTAGAGCGTTATGGGATACCAGTTACACTCTTCGTCGATTCAGCCACGAGATACTTCATGAAGGAAGTGAATAAGGTCCTCATAGGAGCTGAAGCCATAGCTGCTAATGGTGCTATAGTAAGTAAAGTCGGAACTTCGCTAGTAGCTTTAGCTGCTCATGAGGCTAGGGTTAACGTGTTTGTATTAGCTCCTACACTGAAATTTAGTCCAGAAACCATATATGGAGAGCTCGTCGAGCTCCTTGAAAAGGAGCCCGAGAGTTTCATATCCATAGAACACATGCATAAAATGGGATTGAAAATTAACGATAAATTCAATGTTAAAGTACCAATGTTCGATGTGACACCTCCTGAGTACATAGACGCCATAATAACAGAGAGAGGACTGATAGCTCCTCAGGCCGTGACCTTTATGCTACGTGAAATTTATGGATGGCCTTTTCAATTTGCTCCATTAAAGGAATTGTTGGGTGATTAGGATGAAAATACCAGAAGCCGTCATTAAGATAGCAGACGATATAAGGGTAATGAGGATTAGAGGAGCAAGTAGAATAGCCCAAGCAGCTGCTCTTGGACTTAAAATAGCTGCCGAACGTTATGGTGGTAATAGTGTAGATGACTTCATTAACTATTTAACGAAAGTGAAAGAAGTCTTAGAGAATACTCGTCCTACTGCCGTCTCATTACCAAATGCCTTGTCCTATGTTATGTCTAGAGTGTTCAAGCGGTATAATTCTGGTGCCAAGTTAAAAGAGTTGATAGAAGTCACTATTAAAGCTGCAGAAGAATTCGTTAGGTATTCTCGAACAGCAACTAAAAGAATTGGTGAGATTGGAGCTAGGCGTATAAGAGATGGAGATATTATACTAACTCACTGTAATAGTTCAGCAGCGCTTTCAGTAATAATAAGAGCTTTCGAAGAGGGAAAAAACCTCAGAGTATATGCCACAGAAACGAGGCCTAAGTTCCAAGGATATATAACGGCTAAGACTCTTTATGAAAGAGGTATAAACGTAACCCTAATCCCCGACTCTGCGGTAAGACTAATCATGAAGAAAGTAGATAGAGTCTTTGTCGGTGCAGATGCTGTGGCTGCTAATGGTGCTGTTGTTAACAAGATAGGAACCTCACTTATCGCGCTAGCTGCTCATGAAGCTAGGGTGAACTTTTTTGTAGCTGCTGAAACTTATAAGTTCAGTCCCACTACTGTCATTGGGGGGCTCGTTGAGATAGAAGAGCGAAGTCCCCTTGAGGTGGTCTCAGAGGAATTTCTTAAGGCTACCAGAAATGTTATAGTGAGGAACCCAGCTTTTGATGTGACACCTCCTGAGTACATAGACGCCATAATAACAGAGAGAGGAGTGATTCCTCCCCAAGCTGCTATAATAATCTTAAAAGAAGAGTATGGTTGGGCTTTGAAGGATTACATGTTAAGGGTTACCTCAGAGATGGAGGAAGTTTCATTATAAGTACTTATCGAGAGTTCCTTCTTCTTCCAATGTCGCTATCCAATCTATAAAGCTATGTCTTGGTTTTACTTTACCCTCTATCACTTCAGATATTTCACTTACCACCTCTTTTAGATTCTTATTGGTGGTATCTATTTCATGAACTTTCTCACTTCCAAATTGAGATATCGAAGCTAGTAGGCAGGCATCGAGTATTTCGCTTAAAACATTCTCTTTTATTTTTTCCTTTGGATAACCCCTTGAGATTAGCCTATCCTCAAGAACTTTCGGGTGTAACCGCAAAACTACAACTAAGTCGATTAAATACTCTGGTACGGCTTCCACTAAATGCCCCTCTATAATGAAACTTCTTAGTTTTCCAAGAAGTAGTTCTAACTCCTCCCTCAAGCTAATTACATCAACCTCAAACGTTTTAAATTCCTTGATGTACCTTCTTATACAACCCCTTTTAATAGCCACCTCGGCTATATCAAGCACTGGAACTTTATACCTCACTCCTAATTCCCTAGCAACTGAGCTCTTTCCAACGCCTGGACTACCGGTGATAAAAACTCTTCTCAAGCCTTCACCAAAAGAGGGTTGTTGTTAAAGTTAATATAAGTTAACCCACTAACCTATAGAATCCGGAGGAGTGGTAAAGCGTGAACTCATCTAAGGCGTATAGGCTCGGGTTCATAGCTTCACTGGCTCTGCACTTGCTCATAGCTTACTCTTTTAAAGCACTTTACCCTAGAAGCTATATACTAAATATATTGCTTACCAGCGCCCTATTAGGTTCTATAATGGGGATAAGCGCCGTCTATGGGCCAGGGAAGGGATTTGGTGTTAGCACTCTCACATATCTGCTTTATGTAATATATGGAGTTTACATTCAAGAGATGACTTTTATTGGGAGTGCCACTGCTAACTTAAAACTTTTCATCTCTAATTCTTTAATGAGTGTGTTAGTGGGGAGTTTTGCGTCCTTGCTTAATGTGGGTAGTGTACTACTCTGGTCATTTCTGTCACAGGTCTTATCTGAAGTTTTAGTGAATGTAGCTGAAGTATCAACAAGTCCAATTTATTATGTTTTTACAATGATTCCCTATAACTCGCCAGCTTATGTGCTCAATTCCTTCGCTTCTTTAACTTACTCATTCATCTACCTAGGTCTTCTAAGGGTCTTAGCTAGGGAGAGACCAGTAAAGGCGTAAAGGGCTGTCAAAATTATATAGGAAACAATATTCTCTGTCTCTTCACTAACTATAGTGAATGTTATATAACCCTTCTGTTGATCCATTCTAAGCACGTCATTATGAGGGTCCAACATGACCCACTTCGGGACTCCTTCAACGATAACATTAGATAGCTCTCCAGTCCCATTTACTAGTACATAGAATATGTAATCTCTTTCAAAAGTGGAAACGAGAACAGGAATCACTGCCGGTATTATTTTATCCTTTGGTTCCACTTGAACTAACACTACCTTTATTGCATGACCAGCGAGAGCAGGTCTCGCTTCAGCATTTAGCACAATATATTTAGGAATCCCTGAAGAGAATAACCATGCGTTGAAGAACCAGCTTAAATCTTTTCCATATACTTCTTCAGCCATTCTGATAAAGTCTCTTATTCTAGCAAATTTAAACTTGTAGCTAAGATACCATTTCTTTAATAGCTTGAAGAACTTGTCGTCTCCCATCACTTGCCTTAACATGTGCAATATATAAGCCCCTTTATTATAAATCGTGTTATAATATTCGCTAGAAGTCTTATAGTCCCATACTGACATGTTTGCTGGAAGGTCTTCATGTGTAGCTAAATAAGAGAGGTAGGGTCTCCTAATCCAAGAATTAAATACACTCCTAGCCCTCTCTATGCCATAAGTCCATTCAACGTATAGAACCTGAGAATATTCAGCAAATGCTTCATCGAGCCATGGTTCATTGGCCTCATCATTAGCAAGAGTTGCATACCACCATTGGTGTGCTGTTTCATGAGCCACGACAATTTCAAGAGAGTTTCTCATTCTATAATTCCTGTACAATCTCTCTGTGATGAATATCACCATGGGATATTCCATTCCTCCATACCATCCATACGTCTCACAAACTCTAAGCACTGGATAGGGGTATCTGCCAAAGTGTTCACTGAAGGCCTTTAATGCCTTCTTAGCTACTTCTAAAGCATAGAGTCCTAGGAGTCTGTGCTCCGAGAGGTAGTAAGAGTAAACAGTAATATCCCAGAGTTTTGTGCTTGACACCTTATAACGCTTACTACCCGCTAGTGCTACCTCACGAACATTTTTGGCTATCCAATACATTAACATTCTGCCGTTTCCTAGCTTCTTAGTCTCAGCTAAGATTCCTGTTGCCGCAACTATGAAGTCTTCATCAACCTCAATTAATAACTCGTAATCTGCGAAGTAGAAGTGGAAGGACTCTCCATGCCAGAAGTAGGGGTCTAAGTGCCACCCCCTCTCTTCGTCGTAAACTGCAAGAATCGGATACCAGTTCCCTAGTGCTAACACTCCATTCCAGTATCCGAATCTGTCTTGGAGCTTAGGTACCTTAACTCTGAAGGTGATGTTAAGCTTCAAAACTTCATTTGGTTCAAGAGGATCCCTCAAAGTGACGTTTAATATTGTGCCATCAAGTCCTACAACGGTATAGTTTAGAGGACCGACATCATCATTGACTGAGAGTATGTCTATGTAACCTCCCTTACCTCTAAAGGCATTAGGATATACATGAAAATATACACAACGGAAAGTTAGTGGATGTCTATTTCTATGAGTCAGTATTAGAAAGCCAGATAAAGTTAAGTTTTCCTCGTGAAAGCTTATGCTTATGAAATATTTATCTCTTTCTAGAATTTCGCTTGATAGAACAGTTTCCGACTGAGGAGTTTGGATTATGACTATTGATAACGTTAACAAAAGGAATGCCGTTAGCGTCTCTAGCTTCTTCAGTTTTTTTGATTTCATGGTTAAACGCCTAGTAGCCTCTTTCTTTCGCTAAGCCATCCCTTAGTTATATCTCTTATAATCACTGCTACTCTATCAATGTACTTCATGGGAACTTGAGCCCCACGAGCAGGTGTGCTAATTAGCTCGAGACTATAATAATCAGCCTTAGGTAACTTGGTCGCTATTACTTCATTGTCTATAACGTATCTCGTCTCGTCGGTGAGGAATATGTACTTGAACTTGAATCTCTTGATTCTCTTTCCGTCAGGATACTCTTCTTCTGGATACTCTTCAATCTCCTCTGTTCTCTCAGTGTACCCAACAGATAGGTCCTTCAACCTCGTATAAAGGTAAGAGAAGAATATAGGTGCCTCGCTTTCTTCGACTCTTATGGGTATACCAACAGTCTTACCAGTAGTAGTTCTAAGGAACATCTCCTCCCTTCTTTCTCGCTCTTCGACCTCGATTCTGTGCTTCCTGACTACGGCAGGTGAGTATTTGAAGGCAGCATCAAGCGCTGGTTTAAATGAAGATATCATAGATACGATAATCGCCATAATAATCGTCACAACGCTCCAGTACCACTCTAACTTCTCTCTCACCATGAGACCTATTTCAGCTGCCTTCATACTCATGGCTCTGAAGGTCACTATACCAGAAATATATCCTATACCTCCACCTAGTAGTCCATAGACTACTGATTCGGCTAGGAATATTAGCGCTATTTGTAATGGGTTGAAACCTATAGCATTAAATATGTATATCTCTCTCCTCCTTTCATGGACTATGCTATACATACTAACCACTACGTTAAATGCCACTATTGCTATAGGTATTAGGAAGGCGATATTCTCTCTCCTCTCAAATATACTCTCACTCTTCATGCCGAATCTAGCCTTCCAACATACGCCCTCATCAGTAAACCACACAATGTAATCGGGTCCTTTTCTTTGAATGTAAGTCCTCGTCAAACTCCTCATAGCCGTAGCGTTCTGACATCTCACATAAAGCCTATAGATACCCGTAACAGAGGATAGACCTGTTAACTCGTCTGGAAAGACATTACGTAATAGGAATTCCCAATTAAGCATTGCTACATCGGAGGAGTTGGCATAAAGGTACTTGCCCTTGATGTAAAGAACAGGTTTTATTAGCTCATTATTAACATCCTTTATGATATCGAGCTTCTCAGGAATGAATACACCCATTACTTTGAACTTAAAGGCCTTACTGACCTTGCCGGGTATCTTGAAGAACACTGTAACTTCATCTCCGATATTAACCCTTAACTCGCTTGCTACCTCGTCTGGGAGTATAATTGTATCCGCTTCCGATATCTTATTAAAGTCTCCTTTCAATAGGGTCTGCGAGATACTGGTTGCCTTATCCTCGAGCGGTGATAGGCCTAATATGGCTTTAAGAGTGACAACTCGTCCTTCTGACGACTTTACAACTAGTGAAAAATTAGCCGTTGGATCAGCGAAGACTCTAGGAACAGCTAAGGTCACTTCGGTTCTGTTTAGGAACCACAGATAATCATAATACCCAAGTGGCATTGGTTTTGTTTCATTCACCATCCTTTTAACGAGCATTCCCTCTATGGGTGGTGTATAAGGTTCCTTACTCTCAACGTATCCATAAACTGTAGCTATGGACGCTAGTACGGTGAATGCCCAAATGAGAGCAGCTAATGAGAATACAGTAATTAAGGTTCTAGATTTCCTAAGCTTGGAGTATCGCTTGGCCATTGAGAATGTCACAGCTATTAACGCTCCTCTGCTGAGTTTGCCAGGAACTTCAGGCTCCTTAAGATACTTAGGTGCCACAAATATTAAGAGTAAAACTACGAGGAAGGCAATGCCAACCGATGCAAGTAGGAGCATGGGTTCAGAGGCCATTAAGGGGAATCCTGGATAGGATGCAGCAAATACTATCATTAGCGCTGCATAGAATAATACGAAGAAATACAGCTTTTTCTGACTTTCCTCGAAGAAGTAAAACGCTAATGTTACGGCGAACGCCGAAATAAACATTGGCAATATAAGCGCTCCTTCCTTAGCTATCATACTCATGAAGTGTAGCCTAGCGATGATCACCTTTCTTGCAGTCACATAAGCTTTCTCAAGTTGGTACATTATTACATCAGGAGACTCCTTACCGAATAGAGCCTTAGCTTTCTCAACGTCCTCTACAGCACTACCTAGCTCCTTACGTTCAGCTGCTAAGTAGAAACCCAAGGCTTCGTATTTCTCCATCAAGTTCTCAGTGTATCTTATATCTTCTACAACTAATGATATAGCCCTTCTAAGGGACTCCCATGTTAAATCTATAGTGTAAGTTTCGAGAGGTTCAAACACCTTCGGATTATCCGGTGAGAAGACTTCAACTATATAGTCCTTTGGTACTCCTATTATTAATTGCCTTTGGTCTAAAACTGTTGATGCTACTCTCAGAATCACTTTTCTACCTGCTGGAACTAGACAAAGCCTCTTATCAATTAGACCTACAGGTATTACTCCTGCCCTTTCGGCTATCTTGAAGAAAGTCAAGATCCTGCTATCATACTGGGTCACTAAAACAGCATCCCTCTTAGTCTCGTTTACTAACATGACTATCCTAGCGCTTCCTGCAGGAAGGACTTCAGAGAGAAGTTTGCCCTCCGGGGTTAGGACGTATAGACGTAGGTCCTCTGTTGTCATGCCACCAACATAGTATATTTTGCCTTCAAGACGGACATAACCCGCTTTATACAGCGTAAAATTGGCTTGTATTTCAAATACCTCCCATATGTCAGAGAGGTCTAAAAATGCGGGTACATAGTCCATTTTGACTCCTCCACCTTCGTATTGTTTATAATGTAATGCATATATTATGTAGCTACCTCCTCCGCTTACATTCATTCGATAAAATCCTCTTTCATCAGTTAAGGCTACGTTTTCTACTCTGTAATAGAATCTATTAAAGGCTATGACCATACTATTTGGTAATGGATTTCCGTTCTCGTCAAAGACATAACCATATATGCGTAGTATCTCCTGTGCACTTACATTCGGGTAGTTAAATACAGTAATGAACGAGATTATTACCACTAATAGAACGCTAGTCCATGGTAGTTCTCTGATGCTGCATTTAGCCACATGATCACCTCATACCAATGTACATGCTAATCAAATCTTAGGTCATTAATTTAACTTTCTGCCTATGTATATAGTTTATGGTATCATGTAATTACATCTCACGATGTTGATTTCGTGCAGAGTGTTCAGTAGCGTTCAGCTCATTCCTCGATAAAAATTTAAACTGCTTCGAAAAACCTTGAGATGTGAAGAAATGAGTGCAGGCATTGCCGATTTACCCCTCCATACAGGAGGAGTGCCTCCCTGGCTTTGGAGGAGAATGGTTAGGCTTGCTAGGGAGATATGCTTAATAATAGTCAATGAAGAGGGTAAAGACGAGCTCCTAAGGAGACTGGCTGATCCTTTCTGGTTTCAGGCTTTAGGCTGCGTTTTAGGCTTTGACTGGCATTCCTCTGGTGTGACTACTGTAGTAACTGCTGCTCTCAAAGTAGCACTCAAGCCTGAAGAGTGTGGAGTTGCAGTTTGTGGTGGAAAGGGTAAAGTAGCCTTGAAGACGCCCAAAGAGATAGAGCAAGTTGCTCGCGTTTTCTCTTGGTCAGAATCAAAGGCAAAGCGTATGAAGAAGATAAGCAGGATAGCGGCAAAAGTTGATAGTGCTGTTCTTCAAGATGGCTTTTCTCTCTACCATCATGCTATAGTGGTTAGTGAGGATGGGAAGTGGGTAATAGTTCAACAAGGTATGTGTCCTGAGTTCAAAATGGCGAGGAGGTATCATTGGAATTATGAAAAGTCTAAATCGTTAATTGAAGAACCTCATAGCTTTATAGTAAGTGATGTAGTTCGAGAAGTCGTACTCGACTTAACTTCTAGGTTCAGCAGAGGCACTCGAGAAACATGCTTGGACCTATTAAAGGAGAGCCCTAAAAAGCTTAAGTCAACTTATCAGAGCGTGTATCAAACATTAAAAGGAAATACTTCAATCTTAAAATGGATCGGAATGAGAGATAGACCTTTAGACAGTATTAGGAGAAGGATTAACGTCAAATACCTTCATATGCCAGAGGAAATGGATTGGAGAGTTATTAAGAAAGTCTACGAGTTATGTCCTAGAAATTTCGAAGAATTTCTATTAATAAGAGGCGTAGGAGGTGCTCTGCTTAGAGGGCTTGCGTTGATATCAATGTTAATATATGGTACTGAGGCGAGTTGGAGAGATCCGGCAATATATTCATTTGCCTTTGGAGGAAAGGACGGAGTCCCATTTCCAGTTGATGTAACTACCATGGACAGAGCTATAGAGTTTTTAGAGGATGTAATAAAGGCTATGAAGGTTAGTGAGAAGGAGAAGGCGATGGCCCTAAGACGATTAGGAATTCTCGTTAAGAGAATACAGAGGGAGCTCAATGGAGGAGAGTAAAACACCTATTACGTTAAAGGGTAAAAGAAGGGGCTATAATGCAGAGCGGAAATTGGTTAAGCTTCTCAGTAAAAAAGAGGGAAATTACGTCTTCAGAGTTCCTGTTAGTGGAAGCAGAGCTAGCCCTAAATCAAATGTTGCGCTTCCGGACGTCTTTCTAGTCAATAATATCGAGGACAGAATAGTAGCCTTTGAAGTAAAGTGTACTAGCAATAACAGAGTTAAAGTTCCAAGAAGCCAAGTAGTCAAATTGTTCAAGTTCCTGAATGCTTTTAAGAAATATAAGAAGAGGGAAGCAGTAATAGCTGTTTGGTTCTTCGAGGAGAAGAAGTGGATTTTTAAAAAAGTGTGTGAGGAGATTAGTATAAATGATGTAATAGTTAAGAAAGACGAGACTTCAAATTGGTCTCCTTGAAAGCTAACCTTTAAGAACCACTTAACTCAGTGTAGGAGTGGGTGATAGCTTGTCTTTGAAACTCCCTCCGAGTCTATTGAGTAAGTATGTGTTCTCTAGGATTGGTGTGAAAGATCCTGACGTCTTAGTTGGCCCCTCTTATGGAGAGGATGCTGCTGTAATAAGAATAGGTGATAAATTGCTGGTAGTACACTGTGACCCGATTACCGGAGCGGTTGAAAATGTTGGTTGGTTAGCTGTCCATATAGCTTGTAATGATATAGCTGTAAGAGGTGCTAAGCCAAGGTGGATATTACCAGTTCTGTACCTACCATTCGGAACCTCCGAAAGTGCCATAGATAAGATGACCAGGCAAATAGATACGGCAGCTAAGGAGTTAGGAGTTATGGTGGTCGGTGGTCATACAGAGTACACCTATGGACTTGACAGAGTGATGATAGCCATGACTGCCATGGGGATGTGCGAAGATGAGAAGTATGTGATCACGGGTGGTGCTAGGCCCGGAGACTTAGTCTTGATGACAAAAGCTGCGGCTATAGAGGGGACCTCTATCTTAGCATCCGACTTCGAGGAGCTTTTAAATAAAAAAGGCGTTCCTTACGACATAATGGTAAAGGCCAAGGAATTCATTAAAGAGATAAGTGTCGTTAAAGAGGCGCTACTCCTATCTGAAATAGGCGTGAATTCTATGCATGACCCCACAGAGGGAGGAATTATAGCCGGACTTGCTGAAATAGCTTACGCATCTAAAGTTACAATAAGAGTTTGGGAGGATAAGGTTCCAATTAGGAAGGAGACAAAGGTAATATGTGAGGCATTGAAGATAGACCCATTGAGGCTTATAAGCTCTGGTGTTTTGTTGGCAACAGCGCCACCAGAGGTAGCTAGAAGAGGAACTTCATTATTAAAAGAACAGGGCATAGAGTCCAGAATTATAGGTGAAGTCAGCAAAGGTGAAGGGCTCATAATCGTGAGAAAGTCAGGAAGCGTTGAAAAGTATGGAGTATACGTTGAAGATGAACTCCTTAGAGTTTGGAGAGAATATGGTCATTGAGACGTCACTTTGCTGGGGCATATAGTAGCAAACTTACAATATCTACACTCCCATTCGTATCGTGGAACATGTGAAGCCGTTATTGTCTCTTTTACTAATCTTACGATCTCCTCGCTTGATAATTGTGGCCTGCCCAGTGTTCCTATCTGAAACTCAGCTATTCTCTCTGGTGTAAAGTAAATAAGGATAGCATCTGATGCTCCTGTCATCCACGTATATACTTGAGCTTGGAGAACGTGATGTTCATAGGGTATTGAGGCATCACTTCTTGATGTCTTAAGTTCTACTACTAAAACATTATTGGATTTCTTAGAGACCAGTAATGCATCTACCCTTCCGCTTAGCGCGTACTCCTCTCCTTCAATGTTTATGACCTTAACGAGGTTTAGCTCTGTAACCACCTTGTAACCCTCTTTCATAGCATAATGTTCCAGAAACAACTCAAAACCCATATGAATCAAGGTACCGAACACGCTGCTTGGACTCATTATATCGTGTTTGACCAACTCAGGAAACTTAAGCTCAAACTCTCGTTTGAGAGGACACCTAGCTAGGTCAACTACGTAGATGACCTTTGGATGTCTAGGATGTTTAACATGCTCCTCGAGCCTCCATTTATATAGTAACTCCATTATCAAGCTCAGTCCCCTAAGTTATAGTAAGGATGTTGATATTTTACTTACTAACTTCTTCACTTAATAAGAAGAATGAATTGATATACCATGCAGGCAGTCTCACCTCAGTAGTGTTCCATAGCTACCTCTAAGTAATTTAAGGGGCATATATGGTAGAAGTTGTTCTCAGATTATCCTTTGAATACACAAGGATTGATAGAATCAGTAAAATTTTGATGCCAGTAGAAGGAAGTGAAAAGAAGGCAATATGAGTTGAGTTATTGGTGGTATTAGATGACCTTTATTCTCAGGAAGATTAGTTGATGAGAGAAGACAACTATTGTAGGAGAGGAATGAAGAAGCTGAGAAGAATTGGTGGGTCCGCCCGGATTCGAACCGGGGCCTCCCGCGGTCTCAGGATTCATATACTCTAGATGAATCCTTGTGAGGCGGGTATCCTAACCTACTAGACCACGGACCCTAACTCTTAGTCTTTGCTCGGAATATAAAATTCTTTCGATATTTAATACTACTGTAGTTATAAGTTAAAGAGCTTCCCTAGGTCTCTAAAAGCTTAGAGTTCTAATTTAGCTCACTTTTTACTCTTTTTTAATACAGAATTTTTAGCTTGAGAGAATGAGAGTATCTCTCAGAAAAACTGGTGAAACTTGAGTAAAAGCATATAAGCAACGGTTTGGTATCTCCTAAACATGCCAGTGAGTATAACCGATATTAACGAATTCGTAAAGTTAGCAGAGATAGCTAAGGAGTGTAGAGTTAAGCGATTAGGTAGCGAAGTGAAACTCAAGCTTAGGCTTAGGAGGAGGCTCTACGTCATGAAACTCCCTAAAGAGAAGGTAGAAGAAGTTCTAAGCAAGATAAAGTGTAAAGTAATTGAAGTATAGTAACTCATTTTATGGAAAGAGTTAGCTCGTCTCCATTCTTAGGGAAGTAAGCTTCTAGTCCTAGCTCCCTTTCACAAAATCTTTTAAAGAGTTCTCCAGTCTCTTTTTCTGAATGTACAATGATAACCTTTGTTGAAGAATCAGCATTTTTAAGCACTTGCTCAAGCTCTCGCTTACCGCAGTGAGAAGAAAAGTCGAACCACTTAACTCTCGCCTTAACCTTCACAGGTTTTCTCCCGTCCGTAAAGGCACCCTCTTCGAGTATCTCTCTACCAGGAGTTCCTTTAGATTGATAACTTACGAAGAATATAGCGTTCTTCCCTTTCTTGTTTAATCTCCTTAAGTAATAAACCGATGCTCCTCCCTTTAACATGCCAGCAGGGGATATTATCGCACATGGTTGCTTGACGGCATTCCTTCTATCCTCCCATCCTTTAACAATCGTTGTCTTTTTATATGCCTTTTTAAACAACGCTGGGTCTCTGAGAAAACTAGGATTTTTAAGTAGTATTTCAGTAACGGTTCTAGCCATACCGTCTAAGTAAATTGTATGATTAAAGTTATACTTAGTTAAAACACATAATATCTCCTGTGCTCTACCAACAGCAAAAGCCGGAATCAATACCTTACCGTTATTCTCGACGACTTCTGTTACATTAGTAACAAATTCCTTTTCAACGTGATCCCTTCTCGGGTGATTGAAAGCAGCATAAGTTCCCTCAATTATTATTACATCAGCGTCCTTGACTTCCACTCTTGCCGGTGGTAATAGGCAGGTCTCAACCATGTTGAAGTCTCCTGTGTAGAGGACATTAATATCACCAGAACTTATAGAAACACTTAAGCTACCAGGTATGTGACCTGCATTGTTGAAGCGCAATGATACGTCACCTAAATGTGTTTCTTCATTGGCTTTTATGGGGATCGCATTCTTGACCATTTCCTTAAAGTCCTTGAATTCATATGGGAGGTAGTATCCAGAAATCTTGATGAAGTCCCTTATCAATACTTCAGTTAGACTAAGAGTCATTTCTGTCGTGTAGAGGGGTTTAGAGGTGCTTATGTATAACATTGGTAAAGCTCCTGAATGGTCTAAATGAGCGTGAGTAAGGACTATGGCATCTATTAGCTTCGGCGGATAACTTAGGGGAAATTGAGGAGCGTTTTCTTCAAGCATTACTCCATAATCTAAGAGTAATCTCTTGCTACCGATTTCGAGCAATATGGCTGACCTACCTACTTCCTGACCCCCTCCCAGTATCTTTATACTAACTTTACCCATTGTGGCGCCCCAAACATTCTATGTTTCGGTGTGTCTTGATTACTATTCAAGGAAGTCTAATAACTTTTACCGTTAGAAAAGTCTATGCTTAATCCACAGACTAGTCATCCTCACTCATCTCAAGATGTTCACTGCTAAAGCATGCAAGTTATAATAGGAGCCTTAATCCTGACTAGTGTTAAGGGTAGTGCCATGGAGTGATCATTTTTGAGAACGAATTCTTCATGCCAAATCTAAGCAAGGGTCTGGTTAAATGTCTGTGTGCCCTAGGAGATGCTATGTACACCCCAGGTTCGAGTATCCTACTTTTCCTTATTACTTCTTTCCTGAGAGAAGATGACCTAAAGCCGCATTTAGGACACTTAAAGCCCTTATTTTTTCCGAGAGACTTCATTCTCTTTCCGCAGTTTGGACAACGTGGATTTAAAGTCGTAATCTCGAGAGCTAAGCGTATTATTCTAATGCGCTCGACATTTATACATATCTCATAAGCCCTAGATGGAGGTCTCGCTCCTCCCCACACCTCTACTTCATCGCCAACTCTTAACAGTCTAGCCACTTTATTTAAATAACCAGTCTCTGAATAAACCATACACCGCATCTCTCCTGTAAGATCTCTTACCACAAACTCGACATGTCCTCCTCTTAATATCGTTGGACCCTGAGCCACTACACCCTTAATGCCCACTGAGTCATAAGGCCTAACGTCAATGATCTGTTTAATGACTCTCAAATGCGCATCTGTGCCTTGATTCGTTTTAAATATAAGCCAACGTTCCATGCTCTCATTTGTCTTTATTAGTTTAAGTGATTTGAGAAGAACTCTAGGATCATCCCCTCTAACGCCAAACAGTACTGGGTCTGGCCCCCTTGGGGTTATCAAAACCCTTCCACTCTCATAGTCTAGGTTGTTGAACGTCCTCCCTCTAGTTAATCTATCGAACTCCAGTACTGATCTTGGATCTATTAGCCTAGGCTCTCCCCACTTTTCCCTAGACCTGTAAGCTAACAACTCATAGGTATAATCGTTAAGCTCAGCTCCAATTGCAGCCATTGCACCAACTAATCCCCTGCCCTTTTTGACTTTGAGCACTGTTACTCTTAATTTCTCCGCTAAATCTTCAACAATGCTTAATGGTATTACTGTGATTAGAGCCTTCTCGTAAAGCTTCTTAAGTACTGAGGGGATTTCTCCGGCCATTAATACTACGACGGGATCTGTCTTCTTATGGGAGACCCAAGCGTCACTTTCCATAATCTGATGTATTATGTTCAGTAGCGAGTTTAGGTAACGCTCTTTAACTTTCAGTCTAAGAGAAATAGCGCCATTACCTCGAGTTTTAAACGGAACATTAGGATTCAATCTAATTAGCCTAGGGTAATCTAGAAATTCTATCCATGGTTTGTTGTCTAGTTGCTCTACTAAAAGCGAAGCAATGTATGTAGTACAACCACCAAGCGGTGAGTCGAAGTCGTCCATTCCTATGTTAATGACAAGCTTCGTCATCGCGCACTCATCGTGCTAGTGGGGGCATGCTGGTAGTAGCCCGCCTTCTGTTTCTAGACGGGATCCGTCTAGGGACCCACCCGGACCTCGTGCGGGACTCATAGGCCCTGTTTGGCCCTACTCCCCATGGGACGGCCGTTTCACCCAACCCCCTAACGTCGTCAACGGGTTAGCTCGCCTCTCGTTACCGAGAGGCTTCTCGGGAGGTCTCCCTCAGCCGCCTCATCCTCATACGCTAGAGGGGGTCTCGTTTCTGTGCCGTTGCCAGGGCTCTCACCCTACCGCCTTACGGCGGTCACGGGGCCCGCAGAGTTGGCGGAGCTTCCTCAGGCACGTCCGTCGCCGGACGTGCCCGGAGCCCGTCCACCAGCTTGCCCCCCAGAGAACTTCTTTATCACTACGATAAATTCTTTTCTATTCCATCCTGTAGCTTAAGCCCACTTTATATCCTTCGTTGAAGGCTTTAATGTTAACTAACTCAAATTTAGGTGGTAGAACTGTCTTCATGGCCTCGATTGCTGAATTTTTAGAGATTGGTAGAAGAGCGCCTCCTAATAGAAAGCCGAAGATTACCATGTTAGCTACACGGGTCTCTCCAAGCTTTGAAGATATTTCATAGGCGTCTATTAGTAGTAATTTATAATCACTTAAAGAAGTTAAACTCCTCAATAGGTCTTCAAGTGTTAACGCCATCTGAATTCCTGTTGGTACTAGCATGTATCTATTAAGTACCAAGTGACCATTTGGTTTAAGGTATTCTAGATATCTAATCGACTCAATGACCTCCATTGACACTAACAAATCTGCAGTAAATTTGGGTATGAGGGGGGATTTTACTCCCTCTCCTATTCTAACTTGTGTGACTAGGGAACCGCCTCTCTGTGCCATGCCGTGAACTTCAGCTATCTTGGCTTGGTATCCTTCTTTCATGGCTGCTTCTCCTATGACCCTGCTGAGTGCTAATATTCCTTGACCCCCAACTCCAGTTATTATTAGATTAACACATTTGCGCCTCATTTTCATTGCCCAGCCTCAGGCTTTATAGCACCAAGAGGACAAACTTGCACACATACACCACATCCAGTACATAGCTTTGGGTCTATATACACTCTACCATGTTCAAGGATGATCGCTGGACAGGCAAACTCTGATGTGCAGATTAGGCACAAGGTACATTTTTCAGGGTTCACTTGAAACATTGCTCTTGATAGACGTTTAATTCCTCTGCGTCTCAACTCATAAATAACGCATGGTCTTCTCGACACTATAGCTGCTATTTCCCTCTTTTCAAGTACATGGTTAATTCCCTTCTTTATGACATTGACAGTCCGTTTTATGTTATAGGGATTCACAACCTCGATAAAGCTTATACCTAATCCCTCCAAGACTTTCTCTATTAATATTCTCTTAGTCTTACTCAGCGTAGCCGTATAACCCGTTCCTGGATGTGGTTGAAATCCCGTCATAGCTGTTGTGAAGTTATCAAGTATTATTAGAAGGAAGGAGGCTTTATTGTAAACAGCATTAGCTAGCGCACTCATTCCAGCATGAAAGAAAGTAGAGTCTCCTATAACTGCAATTACTAGGCCATCGAGGAAGTGTGAAAGACCATTAGCTAGCCCTATGCTAGCTCCCATACAAATTGTTGTATCTATTAATTTATAAGGAGGGAAGTAGCCTAGTGTATAACAGCCTATATCACCTGAGACCACAGCTCTATTGTTTAGCTTCATTTCTCTTAGAGCTATTTTTAAAGAATAAAAGAGGGCTCTATGTGGACATCCAGGGCATAGCGTCGGCGGACGTGATGGAATTTTGGATTTGAGCTCTTTAATGCGAACTTTAGAGGGTAATGTTATTAGCTTAGGTTTAATTCCCAAGGCTTTACTGATCACGTTAATCACAACGTCTACATTGAGTTCACCACTTCTAGGTACTAGTTCTTTACCGAGGACTTCAACTCCCTCAGGCGCTATGTTCTTTATTTGAAGCTCCAAGAAGGGTTCTACTTCTTCAATAATTAATAGCCTGCCGACAGTATTGACAAATTTTTTAACTAGATTTATGGGAATGGGGTAGACTGAGGTTAGCTTAAGTAACGCAACCTGGTCCTCGACTCCTAAAAGTTCTAGCGCATCTAGCACATATAAATAAGAGGTACCACTAGTCACAACTCCTAAATCTTCGTCTCCATCTAGTTTAATGCGATTATAGTCAAAGCTCTCATGGAACTCTGAAAGCTCTTTCAGCCTATGCAAGACCTTTTTCTTAAGTTTTCTAGCATTCACTGGGAGGAGTGTCCATCTCCACTCTCTAGGGAATTCCACAGTCCTATTTCTTCTTATGATAGAGCCTAGTTTTACTGGGCCCCTAGTATGGGAAAGTCTCGTAGTCACCCTTAGGAGAACCCCTGTCTTAAATCTTTCTGAGATCGTGAAGAGGTCTTTTGTGAGATCCTTAGCCTCTTGCTGATCAGATGGTTCATAAACTGGTACGTAAGATAGTAGACCATAAAGCCTATTATCTTGCTCATTTTGAGAACTATGACATCCTGGATCATCAGCGCTTACTATAACTAAACCTCCATTGACTCCTGAGTAGCCTAAGCTCATGAAGGTGTCTGCCGCGACATTTAATCCTACATGCTTCATTGAGGTAAGGGCTCTCAATCCTAAAATTGAGGCACCAAATGCTACCTCTAGTGCCACTTTTTCGTTAACAGACCACTCAACATAAATTCCATACTTCTCGGCTACTTTAATTACTGTTTCTAATATCTCTGTTGAGGGTGTCCCTGGATATGATGTGGCCACATCTACTCCAGCTTCTATAGCTCCTCGAGCTATAGCTTCATTACCTAAAAGAAGTTTTGTCTCTCCTTCCATCCCCACGATATTACTCATGTTGTATTTTCACCATTAGTACCTTGAGGGATGTTCTTAAATAAGGTTGCCTATTTAGCATTTGTTAATATACAAAGAGCTTTAACAAACTTATGTGGTATGTTAGTTGGGGGGAGACGTGTCAACTTTTGAAGCTCTTGAGAAAATATTTAATCCGAGAAGTGTAGCTGTCATTGGAGTTTCACGCGAGGAGGAAAAACCGGGATATGTAATATTTAGGAATATGTTAACTAATCTCAAGGCAAGAAGAACTAGGTTTAAGCTCTTTGGAGTTAATCCGTTTGTTAAAGAGATTTTGGGAGTCAAGATGTACTCTTCAATTCTCGATATAGAAGAGGATATAGATTTGGCCATAATTGTTGTCCCAGCGAAGGTTGTACCTAAGGTCTTAGAAGAATGTGGGGCTAAGGGTGTTAGGGCTGTGGTAATAATATCTGCTGGATTTAGTGAGGTTGGTAATGTAGAGTTAGAAAGGATGGTTGAAAAAATAGCTACTAAGTATAATATTAGAGTTGTAGGTCCTAATTGTCTGGGAGTGTATGATCCTTATAGTGGCATTGATACCATATTCCTACCCTTCACTAAGAAGCTCAGAAGCGGTAAGGAGTTGATTTCTGCTCCTAGACCAGATAGAGGACTTATTGCCATAGTTAGTCAAAGTGGTGCCTTGGGTCTAGCTATACTTGACTACATGGCAGGGGAGGGAATTGGAGTCAGCAAGTTCATAAGCTACGGTAATAAGGTAGATGTAGATGAGTGTGACGTGTTAGAGTATTTGAAGGATGATGAAAGGACAAGGGTGATACTTATGTACTTAGAGAATGTAAAGAAGGGTAGGAAGTTTATAGAAGTTGCTCGTAGTGTCACTGTAAAGAAACCAGTAGTCGTTCTTAAAGCTGGCAGGACTGAGGCTGGCGCTAAGGCCGCTGTATCACACACAGGAGCTCTAGCTGGAGTTGATGAGGTATATGATGCTGCCTTCAGAAGAGGAGGCATTATAAGGGCATATAGTCTAGAAGAACTCTTAGATGCAGGTAAGGCGCTAGCCTATCAACCACCTGCTAAGGGAGGTTGTGTAGCTATACTAACTGATGGCGGTGGTGCTGGGGTCATAGCCGCTGACGAGGCAGAGCTTCAAGGACTTGAAGTAGTTAAGCTCAGCGAAAGTACAATTGAGGAGTTTAACAAGCTAAAGAAAGAGGGTTTTTTGCCTACTTTCGCTATTACAACAAATCCAGTTGACCTAACAGGTTCAGCTACTACTCAGATGTATGAGGCTTCGTTGAGGATTCTATTAAGAGATGAAAAGGTAGATGCCGTCGTTCTCATAGCATTACATCACATACCGGGAATACCTAGTATAGAGGAGTTGGTTGAGAGAACGGCTAGGGTTGCTAAAGAACACAAAAAACCAGTAATTGTGGCAACTATAGGGGGTTCAGAGGCGGTCCTGTACCTGAGGAAGTACTATGAAAAGTTCTATTTGCCCTCCTACCCATCGCCTGAGAGGGCAGTCAGAGCACTTAAAGCTTTAGTGACCTATGGTGCCTACTTGAAAAGGGTCGGGATAATGGAAAAATATCTACAGGAGTGGAGAGAGCCCCGTGAGCTATTTTAAGATTATCCTAGCATCAGCGATTTTATAACCTAAACCCTCTCTGAGCACGAATACTGGATTTAGGTCTATTTCCTTGATATAGTCTCTGAGCTCCCATATAATGTTTGAAGTTTTAGCGATCATGGAACATAGCGAATTGATGTCAGCTTTAAAGCCTCCTCTAAACCCTCGCAATATTTTGTAAGACTTAGTTCTCGAGATCATTTCAAGAGCTTCCTCTTCGGTGACTGGTGCAATGTCAAATGTAACATCTTTAAATAGTTCAACAAACAGTCCTCCTAAGCCATACATCACCACTGGGCCGAATTGTTCATCTAGATATCCCCCAACAATAACCTCATATCCCTCAGTTACCATTTCCTGGACTACAACTCCGCGAACTCTAGCTGATGGATTACTCTTAAACACACTTTCGACTATTCTTACAAATGCTGCCTTTACTTCGCTAGCACTCCTTATATTCAGTGCTATTGCTCCTACATCAAATTTATGAGTTATATCTGGTGATGCGACCTTGAGTACCACTGGATATCCAATTTCTTCAGCTAAAGTTGCGGCTTCGTTAACACTGCGAGCTAATTTGATCTTACAAATCCTTAACCCCCAGCAGGATACTAACTGTAGGGATTCGTAAACGTCCAAAACACGTCTTTCTTGACTTAAGGCGCATTTAATTATTTGAAGTGCAATGCTTTTACAAGATGACATCCAATCACCGGATGGAAACTATTTGATATATGGAGAGATAAGGTTAAATGAATATACTCAAAAGTGCCTGGTTCCTCGGATTCAATTTGAAGATATTCTCAACACAGTATACGTTTCCATTGACATCCTTTATAATCACCTTTCCATTGCTCAGAAATCGAGCACAAGAACTCCATGTCTTGAACTTTATTAGGCCCTTATCTGTGTCAACGACCCACTCATAAAGACCTCCTCGGGAAGATATACTTACTATTCTCTTTATTTTCGGCATGAAGTATACAACGTTAAGCACATGCTCGAGGAGTCTTTGTGACTTCCTATCAAGCTTCCTATAGTCCCTTAACATTCCTATCTCTTCGTCGCTACTAGTGTAGAATATCAAACACTCTGGATGAGTATAGGGGAATGGCCTTCTAGGCTTAGCGTTGATGTATAGAATACCATTAACCTCTAAGTCTATCGTATCAACATTCGCGCTTAGGACCTTAACCTTCTTAGGATCTAAAATTTTTAGTTTACTAACCCACTCTTTAATACTCATTTTTAACCCCGTATCAACACCTTCCTCTTTCTCTCTTCTAAGAAGTCTGCAAATTGAGCTTCAAAGAGCTTCTTATAAAGACCATCAGCCCTGATCAGCTGCTCATGTGAGCCTTGTTCTATAACTGTGCCCTTATCTAGAACGATGATTTTATCGACATTCCTCAAAGTAGAGAGTCTATGAGCTATTATTATTGTCGTTCTGTTCTTGGTCAAGTTCTCTACAGCTTTAGTCACTTCTCTTTCCGTTAATGCATCCAATGAAGAGGTGGGTTCGTCGAGTATGAGTATTCTCGGATCTTTGAGCAATGCTGCAGCAATAGCTATCCTCTGTCTCTCACCTCCGGAGAGTCTTCCTCCATAGACTCCCACTTCAGTATCGTATGCCTCAGGCAATTTCATTATGAAGTCATGCGCTCTGGCTGCCTTAGCTGCAGCTATTATTTCCTCGAGTGTAGCATCTTCTTTGCCTATGGCTATATTCTCAGCAATTGAGGCATTAAGTAATATTGGATTTTGCATCACTATCGCTATCTGCTGCTTTAAGGAGGTCGACTTTATGTCTTTTATATTGATTCCGTCAATGAATATCTCGCCTCTCTGGGGTTCATAAAGTCTTAAGAGTAGCTTCGTTAATGTGGTCTTACCGGAGCCACTAGGGCCTACTATACCGATGTGCTCTCCTGGTTCTATCTTAAAGCTAACATCCCTCAAGGCGTAGTGAATTCCGTCATATGTAAACCAAACATTTCTCAGTTCAACTCTTCCGATAATTCTTACATCACGAGCATCTGGTTTATCAATAGATTCGGGTTTTGTAGTCAATATCTCAAATATTCTCTCTCCAGCCACTATGACCCGTTGAACTAATCTAAGGTGATTTGCTAGGTCGTTTATAGGCCTATAGAAGCTCCACATATAGCTGACGAATGCCGTTAGTGAACCTAGTGTTAGAGCTCCGCTTAGAACTTGCATTCCTCCCAACCACCAGACAAGTAGGTTGCTGAATGTAAAGGATAGTCCTATGAATGGCCAGAACTTCTGTTCGTTCTTGAACACTTCAATATTTGAATCTATGAACTCATTGAGACTATCCTTAAATCTCTTAACAGCAGAGTGCTCCTTGCCTAGAGTCTTTATCAGTATGATCGCAGAGAGGCTTTCTGAGAGGGTCGAGATCACTCTCGACCACTTGCGCCATAGCCTATGATAATACTTAGGCATGACCTTTCTGTAAACAGCCGTTCCTATGAGCGATACTGGAACTGGTAGAAGAGCAATATAGCTCAACCATGGGCTCATAGAGAACATTATAAGGCCTACAAAGGCTATCATGGCTATATCGAGAATCATAGTGCTGACTCCTTGCGTGAGGAAGTAAAGCACCCTATTTACATCATCTATTATCCTAGAAATAATAGCTCCTCGTGAGAATTTATCATGAAAACTAAGTGAGAGCATCTGTATGTGCTCATATATCTTAGCTCTGAGCCTGAAGGCTAGTTTCTGATTAAGCTTTAAGAGAGCATAGCTGCGTAGAATTCCCAGTATTGTTAAGGATAAGTTTACTCCGAGTAGGCCTAGTATTATCATTACCAGCTTATCCAGATTGGACCTGGGTATTAAGACTTCGTCGATAAGTATCTTCATTAAGTAGGGCGGAACTAAATTCATAGTGGTGGTAGCAACTGAAAGTAGTGAGGTTATTAGAAGCATGTACCACATGGGCTTAACGAACTTGAACAACTTAATGAGGATGCTTTTACTTAATTTGTTTCTCTCACTTTGTGAAGAGACCCTTTCAGAGAGATGTTTCTTCAACATGTTATAAGGAATTCTGTGAAGCGTGATATCATTTATCAACGTCACAACTTTCTCGAAGTGTTTTTTGCGGGCTCTGCTAAACGTCATTATACTCACAACACCATTCCTAGTCTCCAAGGTCAGGACTATTGTGCTCAAGTAGCCTCTTAGACTAGCTGAGAACACGTCTCTAAGTCGATACTTCTTAACTATAGCTTTATCCCTAATAATGAGAATTCGCTTATTCGTGAGAACCAGGTATTCTTCTCCATAGTTAATACCATCATCATTTATCTTGAGATCGCTCTTAGCGACCACGATAACGTCTTCATCACTCTCTAAGGATTTCAGAAAACTGTTATCGAAAAGTTCTGAGAGCTTAGTAGGACTGGGATAGTAGATAATATCTGAATCGTCGGTATCTGTGTCTATCGCCCCTCACCCCAATAGCTAGGTTTACGATACCAACTCCTAACTACGGAGTTATATAAAGGTAACTGACCTCTCCTCCATTTCCGTTCCATTATGAGTGAATTTGAGTCAGCTAACAGCAAGCGCATAGAGTACTCGCTCAGCTTTCTATGCTTCAGTACTTGACTCTCTGGAAAGCAAAACGATTAAATCGCCTACTAAACTTTTCTAACTCATGCTAGACCTCATAATTGAAGTGACCCTCGTAACAGCTTCAGGAGCCCTTTCACCAGGCCCCCTAACTCTTTCGGCTGCGATGTTAGGTATGAAGAAAGGATGGAAGGCGGGGCTTCTTGAGGCTGTAGGTCATATGATGATTGAATTCCCACTAGTTTTAGCAATAGCTATGGGCGCAATAGAGATAACCAGGAACGCGTGGGCTTTAAGGTTAATAGGAGTCATTGGTGGTGTAGCTTTACTGATTTTCTCTGCTTTAACACTCATAGATTTAGTTAATACTATTAGGGGGAAGAGTAAAAGCGTTTTAAGAGGTCCCAGTAGTCCCTTGATAGCTGGTCTTACATTTACAGCTCTAAATCCATACTTCATAATTTGGTGGGCGACTATAGGATTAAAGCTTGTGACAGATATTTTGGTAGTTGGAGGAATGTTCTTAGTTGTGCTCTTATATCCCGTCCATGTTTGGATGGATTATGCTTGGCTGTCTCTGATAGCCTTCCTTTCCAACAAGGGCAAGAGTCTTGAAATAAGAGTCCAGGTTGCCATAATGTTCACCTTCACGATAGTTCTAGCATATTATGGAATAAAATTCTTGTTAGACTCGATAATTGGGTGGTGTTCTTAAGGAGGTATTAGGTCAATATATTTATTCTGTCATCATAATTGAACTACTCATGGGAGGATGTCAAATACCTATCGAGCTGTTTTTAGAGAGACCAAACTATGACCGACTAGTTTCAGTTTTATGGTTAGAAGATGAAATTGACAGAGTGCCGTTCTATGAACACTTAGTAGACTTAGAGGTTATCGAGCACTTATTGAGAGTCAAACTCCGGAGAATTGACATGAGTAGAAGAGAGGGTAAAGTGAACTACTTACGATATCTAGTCAAATTCTTCAAAAGCCTCAGATACGACTGTGTTCCATTTGAGTTACCGCTTAAGCTTCCACGAAATAATGTATTATTTACGGAAGACACTGCGCGTTTATCGAGAGGTTTTAGAAGGTGGTTGGACGAACACAGAGGAGTTATAATGAAAATGATAGACTTCGAGTCATACCCATGGCCGAATCAAGAGGACGCTATTGATTATGAAATGATGGAAATCCTCTGCAAGATCCTGCCCGAGAATATGGGAGTGGTAGGTGGAGTGGGTGGTGGCATTTTTGAGCATACTGTCTGGCTAATGGGCTTTACTCCTTTCTTCAAGGCCCTCTACTGCGAGCGAAAGTTAGTTGAGGCTATGTTTCGCAGAATAGGGAAGTTGATAACTGACGTCCTAAAGGTATTAGCAGAATATGACAAAATCGTAATTCTCCGCATGGGAGATGATTTAGGGTCTAGGAATGGGACATTCATATCACCGAGTATGTTGAGAAAGTACATCTTTCCATGGTATAGAGAAGCTGTTAAAATCGCACATAAGCATGGAAAACCATTCATATTACATTCCTGCGGGAATCTCTCAGCGATCATGAATGATTTGATAGATTGGGTAGGAATAGACGGAAAACACTCTTATGAAGATACCATAATGCCAGTAACTGAGGCCAAGAGACTTTATGGAAGTAGGATAGCTATACTAGGAGGTATTGATGTAGATAAGCTCTCGAGATATCCCAAAGATGAATTTACGAGTTATGTAAAGGAAGTGATGCGCAAGTGCTGTCCTGGAGGAGGTTACGCTCTAGGCTCTGGGAACTCTATAACTAATTATGTGGATATCAATAACTACTTGGAGATGCTAAAGTTAGGTGTTAAATATGGTAAGTACTTTCTCAAGGTTTAAATATTCAGCTAGCAAGAATTCGGGTGGTGGGAGCTTGAAGCTGAAGGACAAGAGAAGAAGATTACAAGGCATGGTTAAAGAGATAATCAAGACTGGTGAGAAAAAAGTTGATGATGAGGGTAATGAGTGGGAAAAGTGTATATTTATAATAGAATTAACTGGTTTTAGCAAAAGAACACCAAATGAAGTACTACCTCAAGCTCTCAAGAGAGCTAAGGTTAAAGTTATTCGTTGGTGCTGTTTTGACTGGCATTATAAAGTAGGAGTGCGAGCTACTTTGACTCCAGAGGAAACAGAAAGAGTTCTTGCAGGAACCCTTGACCTTACGGTGGCTGAGTGAAGTTCTACCAAGGTTTAAAGGTAATACAAATTAGCCTTAATCTGACTGCCTTCCTAAAAGAATCATTAATTGTGAGAGTCTTAAAGGCATGGTATTTAAGGTTTAAAGACTTAACGTAAGTAAGGGCGTTAATATGAAGAGACTAAAGGTTTTGGATGTGGATAGATGTGTAGGGTGTCAATGCTGCATGTTTGCTTGTGCTCGTAGGTCTGGGGATGCAGGTCTCTCAAAGACTGCCATACACGTCAGGTCAGCTGGAGGGTTTGAAAGAGGCTTTGTAGTAATAGCATGTCGTGCATGCCCCACGCCTCCATGTGCTGATGTGTGTCCAGTTAAAGCTCTAATACCTAGGAGAGGAGGTGGTGTAATCCTAAATGTCAGCAAGTGCATAGGCTGCGGATACTGTGTTGATGCATGTCCCATAGGAGCTATATTCTGGGATGAGGAAAGAAATAAACCGGTAATTTGCAATCATTGCGGCTACTGTGTTAATTATTGTCCTCATGGAGTACTCACGGTAGAGGAGGTGACGAGTTAATGTTAAAAGGAGATCCCTTAGCTAGAGTCCTCTATATAGACCTCAGCAGAAGGAAGTATTGGATTGAGGATAGAAGCGACCTCTTTGAAGATTATATTGGAGGAACTGGAGTAGCTACTAAGCTCTTATTAGAGGAATGCCCTAGCAAAGCTGATCCCTTAGGGCCCGAAAACCCAATAATTTTCACAGTAGGTCCTATAACTGCTATCTTTCCCACAGCATCAAAGACTGTTGCTACATTTAAGTCACCCTTAACCTACGAATTCGGAGAGAGTCATGCTGGAGGTAGAAGTGCAGTTGCGATAAGAATGGCAGGTTATGGAGCCATAGTTATAAGAGGAGCTAGTGATATACCCGTATATCTCGCTATACATGGGGAGAGAGTTTATTTCAAAGACGCCAGGGGTCTTTGGGGTATAGAGGATACAGTCACTGTAGGTAGAATTTTGAGAGAGATAGAGCCAAATGCTGGCTACAGAACTATAATGAGAATTGGAGGAGCTGGAGAGAAATTAGTTAGGTATGCCTGTGTAACTACTGAAACCTACCGTCACTTTGGTAGATTAGGACTGGGAGCAGTTTTTGGGAGTAAGAAGCTCAAGGCAATTATCGTGTCAGGAAAGAGGTCTATTAAGGTCAGAGATCCGCGTCTGTATAAAGAATTATACAATGAGATCTTCAAGAAATGCGTGGAGACGCCGTTAATGAGAAAATATCATGACATAGGCACTTCGGTTAACGTAATCCCCTTGAATAAGATAGGGGCACTGCCTACGAGGAACCTAAAGAGCGCCTGTTTTGAATATGCTAAAGAGATATCAGGCGAGGCTCTAGCTGAGCGCTTCCTAGGAAGGAGGATAGCATGTGCTCACTGTCCAGTAGGATGTATACACCTAGCAGCGCTGAGGATACCATACGAGGATGAACCTTACTTCTACAAGACTGAAATGATATCATATGACTATGAGCTCATATACGCTTTAGGCACCATGTTAGGAATTTCGAGTCCTGAAGGACTACTGAAGTTACTAGAAAGGGTCGAGTATTATGGTGTAGATGCCATAAGTACGGGAGTTGTATTGGCCTGGATCACTGAGGCTTATGAAAGAGGCTTGATAAATTCTAGAGACACCATGAATTTAACTCCTAGGTGGGGAGACTATAAGACTTACATAGAGCTCATAGACATGATAATCAAGCAACCAAATGAGTTCTTTAAGAGTGTGGCAAGAGGAGTTAAGTACGCTTCCGAAAAGTACGGCGGTAAAGAGTACGCCTTAGAATATGGTGGTAATGAAATGGCAGGTTATCATACAGGACCTGCATTTCACGTTGGTCTCCTTGTAGGCTCGAGACATAGTCACCTAGATAGTGCTGGTTATAGTTATGACCAAAAGGCTTTAAAGGAGGGAATAAGGTTAACGCCTGAGGGGATTGCTAAACAATTACTTAAAGAGGAGCAATGGAGACAAATTTTAACTAGCCTAGTTATATGCCTATTTGCTAGAGGAATATATACTCCCCAAGTTGTACTCAAAGCTCTCTATGTCATGGGCTATGAGTTTACAGAAGATGAACTTCACGAAATAGGTAAAAAGATATTGATATTGAAGTATAAGTTCAAAGTTCGAGAGGGCTTTAACGTGAAGGATATAAAGTTTCCACAAAGAATCCTCGAGACTCCAACGCCTCATGGAAGATTAAGCGAGGACTTCTTGAAGAAGGCAGCAGAGCTATACCTAGAGATGCTAGGCATAGCCTGATTTTAGCTGTCTTTCCAAAGCTTTTACTCAGGTGATTAAGTGTATGAATAGCACGAGAAGCTATTCAGATTACATAGACCTCATGGACTATAACGTAGCTGGTAGAGCTATTAGAACGCTAAAGCGAGTACTTATCTATGGGACATGTGTCAGATATGAACATCCAGAAATCTATAGGTCCTTCTCTCAAGATAGGGTTCCTTTAGCTGTATGTTTAGAGAGAGAACACTTTAACATGGTAGCACTTAAAGTCGCCTCAATGTTAGCTAGAGTGAAGTTAGAGGAGTTGGTAATTCTAACCGTAGACGGATCCCCTCACTGCGTACAATTACACATGGCTATCGAGGAGGCGTTAAAGGTAACGAAAACTAGTGTTCCAGTGAAGCACCTAGTGATAGAGAAAGGAGAGGTCATAGAGGTGCCTGCTTATTGCGTCAAATTAGCCCGTTACTTGAGTAAAATAAAAAAATTGCAGGAAAGAGCAGGTTCTTTTAAGTGAAGAGTTTGGGAAGTCTGAATAGCTAAAAATGTTAACAGGGCTCGATAGTACTAGGGGGTTTCGATGTAATTGCATATGTTACCATAGTAACTCCTTCAACTTCACTAGTTATCCTATTACTGATTCTCTCCAGAACATTATAAGGTATGCGAACCCAGTCAGCGGTCATTCCATCAGCACTCTCAACTATGCGTATCGTGACTATGTATCCTTCTTTTCTTTCATCACCCATTACTCCTACCCACTTGTCCTCTCCAACTACTGCAAAGGCTTGCCAAACTCTGTCGTAGAGTCCAACAGCCTTCAGTTCTTCTTCGACTATGTGACTCGCTTCTCTAACGACCCTAAGCTTGTCTTCCGTTATCTCGCCTATAATTCGGACAGCAAGTCCAGGGCCTGGAAATGGATGACGCTTAACGACTTCATCTGGAACACCAAGCTCTCTTGCGATTTTACGGACTTCATCTTTATAAAAATCGCTTAACGGTTCAAGTAGCTTTAGCTGAACACGTTTAGGCAGTCCCCCAACGTTATGGTGACTCTTTATCCTGCTCTTCCTAACTCCAACCCTCCCACTTTCAACTCTATCAGGGTATATCGTGCCTTGAGCTAGCCATTCGGCACCAACTTCTTTAGCTACTCTCTCGAATATCTCGATAAACTTAGCTCCTATTATCTTTCTCTTAATCTCTGGGTCTTTAACCCCCTTTAGCTCAGTAAGGAACTCGTGACATGCGTCAATGGCCAGATACTTAATTTCAAGCTTTTTAAGTAGGTTAATGACATAGTTTTTTTCTCCCTTTCTTAAGAGTCCATGGTCGACAAATACCGCTACCAAGTTATCTCCAATAGCTCTCTTAATGAGAAGTGCCGTGGTTAGTGAGTCCACTCCACCGCTCAGAGCACATATCACTTTACTCCTTCCTACTTTTTCTCTTATGTTCTCTATTATCTTGGGGATGAGTTTCTCTGGATACCAGTTCGGTTCGCATTTACAAACTTTGAACAGGAAGTTCTTCAAAATCACCATACCGTGTTGAGTGTGTGATACTTCTGGGTGAAACTGAACACCATATATTGGTAGGACTCTATGCTTCATTGCTGCAACTGGTGAATACTTAGTTGACGCTAGTACTTCAAAACTAGCTGGAGCTTTAGAGACGAAGTCCCTGTGACTCATCCAAACTACTTCGACTTTGTTTAAGCCGTGGAAGAGGTCATCAGTAACGTGTATCTTCATTAGAGTCCGTCCATACTCTCCCTTAGGAGCTTTGGTCACTTCACCTCCCATGAGGTGAGCGATTAATTGATGTCCATAGCATATACCGAGCACTGGTAACCCAGAGGTTAGTACCTTAACGTCTATTAATGGGGCATCTTCCTCATAAACACTACATGGTCCACCGGATAATATTATCCCTTTAACCCCTTTAGCTATGACTTTGTCTAGACTAGCTGTATAAGGTAAAATTTCCGAATAAACATTGAGTTCACGAACCCTTCTAGCTATTAGGTGAGTGTATTGTCCTCCAAAGTCAATGACTATTATTTTACCGATTTTAGTTCTACCCTCATTAATTACCATGCTCTGTTCTGATTTGCATCGTCCATGTATAAATATCCTATGTTAGGAAGACACTGAAGTGAAAGTGAACTTTTTATACTAACAACGTATAGCAGTGTCAAGCACATTAGTTTCACTAGTCTTCGCCCAAAGGACATTATCTACTCTGACCTTATAAGAGGTTAGGTGTTACTGTTGAAAGCCTTAAGAGTCCAGAGCCCACACTCTCGCAATGGTGTTGAGGTCGTCGAGCTAGAGAGAGCCTATATAAGGAATGCTGACTGGGAAGTGCATGAGAACGCCAATACTAATACTTCCTATAGCAACTTCCTGGGATTCATGGTAGATAAGCTACTAAAGCGTCCTGAAGTCTTATCAGAGTACTTGCCGCATGATGCAGTCTCTCTTCACTTCGACGGAGCAATACACATACACAAGCTACCTCACTCTCTCTGGATAGCTTACTGTGCAGGATGGAGTTATGGAAAAATATTGAAGATAGGGCTGAAGACCCCAACTATAATCTCGAAGCCAGCAAAACACTTAGACACAGCCGTTAGTCATTTGATAAACTATTTCTTCTTAGCAGCTCAGGAGTGGACTGGAGCACAAGCAGTATCAGCTTTCGACTTATATGTAGCTCCCTTCGTGAGATATGACGGCTTAGACTATAAATCAGTTAAGCAAGCTTTACAGAGAATGCTCTTCGAATTGAATTATCCCAGTAGAATGGGATATCAGAGTCCCTTCACAAATATAACCTTGGTACTAGACACAAGTAGGGACTTTCTAGAGAGAGAGGCAATAGTTGGGGGAAAAGTTGTAGGCGCTTTAGAGGATTATGTTGATGAGGCGATCACAGTAACTAATGCACTATTAGATCTCTATCTCGAGGGCGACGCTCAAGGGAGACCTTTCACCTTCCCTATACCAACTATGATGTTAACTGATAGTTTTGATTGGAACGGTAAAAGATGGGGCGATCTAGTTGATAGACTATTCGAGACATTAGCCATTAGAGGAACCGCCTACCTATTAAACGGATATGCCACCAATGTTGAGTCCCTCTACAGTATGTGTTGCAGACTTACAATAGACGTCTCTAAGGTCATAAACAACAACATAAAGCTCCTGGTGAACTCTCCTCTAGAGATGGATTGTCAAGAAGACTTTGAAGAGTTCTTAAGGAAGAACAGAAGTGCCTTCGGCATATGGGCTTTGCCTGATGCAACTGGGAGTATAGGAGTAGTCACCATAAACTTGCCCAGGTTAGCCATGTTAAGCAGAGGTGAATGGGATAAGTTTGAAGAACTACTCTATAATAGATTAGAAGTAGCTCGAAGAGTCCTCAAGACTCTTAGGAGACGCTATGAACAGAATCTGAAGGCTGGGCTCATGCCTATAACGAAGGTCTACTTAGGTCACTTAAGTAGCCACTTTAGCACCATAGGCCTAGTAGGCCTCCCAGAGGCAGCTGCAAATCTAATGAACTATCCTGATCTGTGGACTGAGTTGTCGACAAGGAGAATAAATGAGGCTGTTTCCTTAATGAAGGACATAGTGAGCACTGTGAGAGGGGTAAGTGAAGAATATGAGGATATAGATGGTTGCCTCTATAACGTAGAGGAGGTTCCTGCAGAATCTGCAGCCTACAGATTAGCATCACTCGACTACGAACTCTTCAAGGAGAAGGTTGAGAAGAGAGATGTATTCATACCCATGGAGGAAGGAATTCCCTACTACTCCAATAGCATAATACCCTACTATGCTAATGTATCCCTTCCCATGAGAGCGAGGTGGGAAGGAGAAGTACAACAAGAGTTCACAGGTGGAGTCATGATGCACATCTTCCTCTACGAGTCAATAGACCCGAAGTCCCTTAAGAAGCTAGTTTACAGAATAGCGACTCAAACTAAGGTCATATACTTCAGCTTAACTCCAGCGATAACCGTGTGCCGTAAGTGCCACTACTCCGTCGTTGGAGTACACTCCAAATGTCCCAAGTGTAGTTCCACTAAGGTCGAAGTATGGAGTAGGATAGTCGGCTACTACAGACCAGTCAGCAATTGGAACGTGGGTAAAAGAGCTGAGTTCGCTCAGAGAGTTCACTATGGCTCAGACGGAGTACTAATTCCCAAGCTCGTTAGAACTCCTTGGTGAATTCTCGCTAAACTCTAGCCTCAAGTTCACGAGCTAGTCTTCTAGTACAACTTCAAATTCTTCGCGAAAGAATTAGAGTTAGTGCCGCGCACAGGCCACGAATTTGCACCTAGCTCAGTCATCAAGCCAAACGCCTTGGGCGATTGGGAGGGGCCGGCTGAACACCTCGGGCCAAACGGCCCTCGGTGCTTACACCGCCCCCCCATCAACCCCGTCTTCTACGGGAGCCCTTGTCCCCCCTCTAGAGGGCTGTTGCCAGCCCCCAGGTGAGGGGAGAACGGCCGCCTCTTTTCGGGGAGGGCTTCGGGCTTAGATGCCTTCAGCCCTTATCCCTTGCGGCGTGGCTGCCCGGCTTTGCCCTGTCGGACAGCCGGTACACTAGAGGCCACGGCCCGCCGTTCCTCTCGTACTAGGCGGACCTTCCCCTCAGGCGGCCAGCACCCCCGGCAGGTAGAGACCGACCTGTCTCACGACGGTCTAAACCC
>Ga0180302_10000065_pt1 | contig 38804 bp, 36 predicted proteins | sample GuaBasSediGuay17_FD_121794 | JGI IMG/M metagenome (GOLD analysis project Ga0180302, IMG submission 121794) | Subseafloor sediment microbial communities from Guaymas Basin, Gulf of California, Mexico - Guay17, Core 4571-4, 12-15 cm | ecosystem: Environmental > Aquatic > Marine > Hydrothermal... | reverse complement strand
GCCAAAATTAAAGATAGTATCTTGAAGGCTCTAGAAGAGAGGCCAATGTAGCAATAGCTGCACTTAATACTACATGCTATACAAGCATATATAAGCTAGTATATATGAAACGATATGAGTATAATTGAGTAGATTCCTTTTTAAACCAAACGTTAATCTAAGAGTAAGTATAGCTGTGTAGAGTCAGAGTATTCAATGACTACTTATCTTGTTACAAAGCTTATAAGGGTTGAGAGAATGATTCTATTGACGATACTGCATATTATAGTATACGCTATAGTAGGGTTAATACCAGTATTGTACAATTATTACTTTATAAAAGATAAAGTTAGAAAGCTTAGAAAGTTTTACCTAGATAAACTAAGAAAACATCAAGAACAAGCTCGTAAGATACTCACTGAAGGCAGCGGAAGAGTAAATGAGGGTTCCACTTCACCACGTCAACATAGTGGAGGAACATTTAAAACCGCAATTATCTCTCCTACTTATATTTACCGACAATCATCACAGATAGATAATAATGTTAAAGATAGTAAATCTATACAACCATATACCATAACATTAACAAGTCATGTTGCTTCTCCTCTTGGAACTACCGAGAAGGTAAACAATGCTTCAAGTCACTCTCCTCAGCAATATGTTGTTGTAATAATTATGGATAAGAATATGATAATGAACACTCCGGTTATATCTAGTATAATATCGAATATACCTCAGGTACTGTCGCAGATGAATAAAGGACAACTAGGGTTTGTAGGATCCCATGAAAACAAGGCATAACTTTATAAAATATATTGGACCAGGTTTTATATCAGCTGTAGCTGGGTTAGAAATAACAAATATTGGGAGCTTTTCTTACGTTGGATCTGTTTATGGCTTCAACATATTATGGGCTATAGTGTTTGCTGTAGTGGTTACAGCATTCTTTCAACAATTAGCAGTTGAAGCTGGCATATATAAGGGCCGAGGCATAATCATTGAAGCCAAGGAAACTTTAGGCAGATCATTCACTATATTCATGCTCCTAACACTATATATTTCTAACATACTAACGGCGGTTTTGAACATTGCTGGTGCAGGTATGGCCATAGAGGCCTATACGGGTATGCCATGGTATATTATCAGTCTAGCCTTTATAACACTAATATACGGTTTTATAGCCAAGCGAAATCATAAAAGAGTAGAAAGAGTATTGACTGTTCTAAGTATAGCTTTAGTGGTTTACATGCTATTAGCCCTAGAATACATAATTCGTAAGCCAGCAACGATATTGAATATACTTGAGGGCGTGTTTATTCCCCATTTTGAATTAAATAAGGAGTACATATTAAACTTCCTCATGATACTTGGTGCAGCTGCTGCTCCCTATTCAATAATATTTAATGTTTCTTCAGTACTAAATAAGTCAGTCTATGAGATACCGGAGGAGATAAGAGACATTCTTATTGGTCTTATATTTACTAGTTTAGCCAGTATATCAATTGCATTAGTCTCTGTCTATCCAGCTTTAAAGGCTGAAACAATTTATGAAATAGTGTTAAGTCTTGTACGTGTTAAACCTCTTCATGCAATACTTTTCATTATTGGCTCTATTTCTTCAGCCCTTCTTTCAACGTTAGCAATAATATTATGTAACATTTATGTATTATACGAGTATAAAGGACATCGTATCATATGGGAGGATGTTATATATGCTAAGAGATACAAGTCTCATGTAACAATATCAATTATAATTATAGTCTGTATAATGTTAGGTTTAGGTTTACTGTATAATTTGTCCTTAAATGTATACATGGTAATGTTGCGTTTAGCATCTTTGTCAACTAGCTTTGCCTCTTGGATCCCTTGTGTAATAGTTGTAGTTGCTTACTGGAGCATAAGGGAATTAAGATCATCATTTATAAGGGTTATTTCTGCTATTCTTGCAGGGTTCTTGGCTATAGCTAATATTATTGGGTTTATGAGTGTAATAGGATTAAGTTTATTTCAACATTAGCTCTTCATACTTTCTGACATACTCTACTGAATGCTTTAGATCAATGAATAAACTTCGAGCCTCTTTTACATCATCAACGTCGACTTCATCTTTACCCTTACTTTTTGCTATTTGTCTAGCAGGTTCCATGAGTTGTACAGCATATCTAAGGCTTGTTTCTGTACCAATCTTTGTTAATTCTTCTAAGGCTTCCTCTGTTAATTTGACGGCCTCGGCCTCTGCCCTAATTTTAAGTATCTCCTTAATCTCATCAGCTGTGTATGGTCTAGTAGGTATAATTAGCAGTCTATCGAGAAGATCCAATGGTATACCGTGTGGTGATTCTATGTCAGTCCCTCTGATTTTCGTTACACCTCTATTTGTTGCTAGTATAATTATTGGTGCAAGCTCACTTTCCATTGCTTTACTAAGGAAAGCAAAGGCCTCAATATCTAACATATGAACATCATCTATGAATAGTACACCTGGTATTATCTCTGCCTTGCCTTCATCAACTAATTTCTTGACTTCTCTATCAACTCTTTCTCTAACTTCACTTGATATTTCCTTCTCCATGGGTGCTCCAAATAGTAATGATATTAATCCTCCCTGTCTAGCTAATGATACGTCAAGATGATGAAGCGAAACTACATGGATAAATTCTTTTTCTTTAAGGATAGGACCAGTGGGCATAGATACATATGCTTCAGTCTCAATATCATAATATTTTGCTTTACTTATCCCCTTAACTTTACCTACACGTGTAACTCTCCCCGTTTCACTATCAATCCAGATGACATCACCTACTTTTACACCCTTTGATAGAAGTTCCATAGTTATGTCTGAGTCAACTGTAAAGGTTTTCTCTTCATCTCTAGTAGCTAACGTTATACGGGCACTACTAGGTACTCTAGTATATGGGTTATATGGGTGCCTAGTGAACCTTACTTTTAAGTCTCTAACAACACCTTCGTATACTTTCCTTACTTCTTTGAGTTTAACACCAATAGCCCTTCTCATAGCTTGCATTAGAACTTCTGTTTTCTTCATTTCGGCAGAGAATATTTCAGAAGCAGACAGCATTACGAAAGGCGTATCTTCGCCAAGCTCTCTAGCAATAGCTATTGCTAGAGCTGTCTTACCTGTACCAGGTGGGCCTACTAGTAGTATGCCTCTACCAGCCATTTTACCTTCTTTAATCATTTTAACTATAATACCAGCTGCCTCTCTAGCCTCGATCTGACCCACCATGCCATCAGCAATAAACTTGGCTTTACCGTGCTCATCTAAGCCTAAACCAGTAATATGGCTATGGGCGCTAACCCTCTCGAATCTCCCACCTTTAACCTCCACTATTTCAGGCGTACATATCACCCCCTTGGCATAGGGAGTGACAGCTCTATCATGATAGATGAGGTGTCGTAATTTAAGCTTAACCTTTAAGCTGTAATATAACACTAAGGAAGAGGTGAAATAATATTTAAAATACTATAAACCTAGTTCTTCATGAACTTCCTGCAGAGCTTTAAGCGATATTTCTAAAAATCTTTCTAACGGTAAACCTATTCTCTCACATAATCTTATCTTGTCTCTGCGTACACTTCTTGCAAAATCTTTTTGTTTAAACTTCTTCAATAGTGAACTAAGCTTAACTTCACTAAGCCTCTTATTTGGCATGACTAAAGCTGTTGCAACAATTAATCCTGAAGCTTGATCCGCAGCCTTTAAGGCTAAGGCCAGTTTTGTATCACTTACAAATCCTGTTAACTCATTATGTGCTCTTATAGCCTCTAAGGCCTCTTCAGGTAGTTTATTCCTCAGTATGTTTTCAGTGCTTATTACACCATGCTTTTTCATGTCTCCTTTAGCAAGCTCGTAATCTATGTCGTGTAGTAAACCTGTTAAAGCCCATAGCTCTTCGTCTTCTCCAAGAGCTTTTGCTAAATTTCTCATAATAGCCTCCACAGCTATACAATGTTTAATGAGCTTCTCATTCTTTAAATACTGCTTTAAAAGTGTAAGAGCTTGACTCCGTGACATAGACATTGAAGAGACACCAGACCTTATAGTTTTAATGCCTATTTATAACACTAACTATACTTAAATGTTGTCAGTATGCCTTCAATTCTGAATGTTCATGAAAAGTATATAAGGAATAAGATTATAATGATTACCTGGAAATAGCATATGAAGCTCCAGGGAAAACTGGGACTTTCAGAGATTATTTCGGCCTTACTCTTAACCATGATTGCTTTAAGCATTTTCAGTATACTATACATATTCCTGAGTAACTATTTCACTGAAAGAAAAAGCATCCTTCACTCAATATATAGCTCTAATATTGAACGCTTATTGGAAAGGGTTACAATAGCTTACGCTTTCTATAATGATAGTGGACTATACTTGTGTATTTACAATTATGGCTACGTTGACGCAAAAATTGTCTTACTCTTCATAAATGATACACTAGTAGATAATAGTCTAATAACGCCTTTAGAGTTACCAGTAGACGAATTAACCATAGTTCATGTGGATGTATCCCTGAATCAAGGAGTATATTACATCAAAATTGTAAGTGAAAGAGGCAATAGTTATGAAACATTTGTTAAGGTATAGAGGTTATAAAAGAAAAGCACAGGCAAGCCTAATGGTAGTGTTGCTTATTATCCTAGCTACTTCCCTCTTCATATCCATGATATATGTTGCATACGAACTCACTTCATGGTATGAATCCGAAAAACAAAAAATTAGCCAGCTTGAAGTCGAAAGATTAGAGGAGAACATAATTATTGAGAAAATTGGACAAGGCATAGGCTCAATACATTTAAACATAACTAATGTTGGCTCAGTACCAGTTCTAATAAGATACGCTATTGTAGTTTATGTTAAAGATGCAGAATTAGTTATGGCCTATGACGAGTTAAATGTATACATCAATGTAGGTGAGGAGCTATACAATGTTAAAGTGGATATACCACCTCCGACAAACCTAAAATATATTATGTTAGTGACAAGTAGGGGGAGAGTATTCATCAAGGTTGTTGAAACGGTCTAAACGGTGATGAGGTCACTATCATGATTACATCTTTCAAGAAGAAGTCTGCATCAGAGAAGGTGATTCGCAAGGGTATAAAACTTATTTCGTTAGGAATTACTAGTAGGCTCCGCAAAGTTGTTGAGGAAGGGGAAAAGCTATCCTCATATAACATTGGTATTTCAAGAGTTGATATTTATGAATATGAGGGTCGAGGATACTACATTATAAATGAGCCTTCATTAACGCAAGAAGAGATCAGCGCTTATTACAGGATCATGGATGAATTGTACTTCTCACTTAAACCAATAGTAGAAGTCGACCCCTCTAAGGTTATTGATGAAGTATTTAAAGTTATAGGTAAAGTCTACAAGAATATCGATATAAACAAGATAAAATACTATGTTATTAGAGATACTTTAGGTTATGGTCCATTAGATGTAGTAATGAACGACCCTAAAATAGAGGACATTAGTGGTGAAGGGGTTAATAGGCCTATAAGAGTTTTCCATAGAGACTTCTCATACTTAGACTGGTTAATAACAAATATAATATTTGAAACTGAAGAGGACGCAGATAGAATAGCTTTACTACTTGCACATAAAGCTAGAAGACATGTATCAACAGCATTCCCCATAGCTGAAGGAACGCTTCCAGAGAAACATAGAATAGTCATAACATATGGTTTTGAGGTAACACCATTTGGCTCAGGATTTACGGTTAGAAAGTTTAGAGAAGAACCGTTATCAATAGCTCATCTAATAAAGTTTGGAACCATATCACCCCTAATGGCAGCATACTGGTGGATAATATTTGAAAACAAAGGCTCAGCCTTCATAGTCGGTGAAATGGCGTCAGGGAAGTCCGTTCATCCAAAGAGCGTTATTATGGTTCTTATTGATGGAGTTCCTAGAATCTTAACTATAGAGGAATTATGGAATCTAGTACAGGAAAAAGTAAAAACGATAAATAAAGTTAATGAGATGGAATACATTGATTTAGAAGGCCTTGATATCAAGGTACTAGCGCTTAATGGTCTTAATATTAGCTGGTATAAACCACGGTATATAATAAGACACAAAGCACCAGAAAAACTAGTCAAGATAAAACTCTATAGTGGTAGAGAGATTATCGTCACCGAAGATCACTCCCTATTAGCATTTAAGCCTAATGGGTCAATAGAGGTTATAAAGCCACAGAATCTAAGTAAAGAAATGTACTTGTTAGGAATAAAGAGACTAAGGCTACCTACAATAGATAAACATCTACTATTACAAGAAATCATAGAGTCATTAGGAAAACAAGGACTAATGTTCAAAATCAAAAGCTTAAAAAAGAAAATACCATATTGTGAAGTTTTAAAGATACTAAATGGTGATGCAGTTAAAATATCAGACATTTATGTGACAAGTATAAACACAAAAACCCAGGTTCCATTAGAAGCATTATTCAAGCCTGAATTTGGCTATCTACTAGGCCTATTCATATCTAAAGGGTATGATGATGGACAAGAAGTACACTTATATATAGGATTCCAAAGTAAGGAATTAAAAAGTAAGTTAAAGAATATAACTAATTCACTTAAGTTAAAATATAATGAATATAAGTTAAAGACTTGCCTTAGAGTAAGTTTTCCACCAGTTATCTCCAAGATAATAAGAGCATTTAACTGTGGTAAAAAAGCCTGTAATAAACGGATACCAAGTATAGCTTGGATCATGGATTATAAGTGGATTATACACTTAATTGCAGGAATAATAGATGGAGATGGTTATGTATCTGAAAGGGGAATAGAGGTAACAATCTCTAGTGAAAACTTAGCTTATGACATGATGTACGCATTTACAATACTAGGGATATATCCCACTTTAAGGGTAAAAGTCAACAAGGAGACTAAGAAGAAGTATTATACCATATATGTTTCAACATACTGGATTGACGAGCTTAAGGAACTTTTACATATACTATTAGCAACAAAAAGATCTAAATTACTAAAGGGAGTGAAAGAAAGGGCAACATTCCACTCTGAAATAGACATAATTCCCAAGGAAAGCCTTTACGTATTGTCGAAGAAGGCACCAAGAGAAATACAAATGTATCTTCGTGATTTATATTATTCAAATGAAAATGCTAGTAGAAAGAATTTAATGAAATACTACAATATATTACCTAAAGAAATTAAAGAGCTTGTTAATTCAGACTTGATATTTGAGAAGATAAAAGAAATAGAGATTGTAGAAAACGATAACAAGTATGTTTATGACATTGAGGTTCCAGGAATAGAGAATTTTGAGGTAAATACAATATTTGTACATAACACAACTTTGATGAATGCTTTGTTAACACTATTACCTCCTAATGCTAAGATAGTTACAATAGAGGATACACCTGAGTTAAGACTACCACATATTGGTTGGAAGCCTCTTGTAGCAAGACATACGTATACTCTAACAGGTAGTAAGGTTACTGAAGTATCACTCTTTGATCTAGTTAAGTTAGCTCTAAGAGAAAGAGCAACAGTCATAGCCATAGGAGAGATTAGAGGAGAAGAAGCATACGTATTCATCCAAGCCATAGCCAGCGGCCACGGGGGTGTTTGTTTAAAACACGATGAACCTATAATCATAAAGGAGAATGGAATAGTAAGAATAGTACCTATAGGAAAATTGGTAGATAATATATTAAGTAATGGAAAGAAAATAGGAGATATTAGAGTTTTAACTTTTAATCCAATGAAAGGTTTAGAATGGAAACATTTAAAGAGAGTGTATAGAGTAGAAGGTTTGAAAACTTGGGTTAAAATAAAAACAGTAGAAGGAAGAATATGTGAGGTCACTAGTGATCATATAATACCAGTTGTTGAAAATAATAAAGTAAAGTTTAAGAAAGCAATAGAAGTACGCAAAGGAGATACTATACTCTTAGCATCTAAGTTGCCTATAGAACCTAAGTACAAGACATTAAACGTTATTGAATGCTTAGAGGAGGACGAAGACAAACTATACGTTGATGGAAGAGCCACTATTAAGGAATTAGTTAAAGCATATGGTATAAGAAATGTAGCTAAACTGCTTAAAGTGCCCGAACATTCTATTAAGGATTGGGCTATTAGATCCTATATGCCATATATTATCTTTAAGAAGTTAAATGACGCCAACAATAAGATAATGGTTAAATATGGCGCAAAGGGTAGAAATGCTATCCCATCGATCTTAGAATTAAATAGAGACTTAGGTCTTATTATAGGGTTATATCTTGCTGAGGGAACAGTAAGTGGAGTTAAAGTAGTTTATAATCTAGGTAAAGACGAAGAAAAGCTAGCTAAAAGAGTTAAAGAAAATTTGGAAAGGATATTTAGCTTAAAGCCTAAAATTAAAAGGGATAAATCAGCAATAATAGTCTATGTTAATTCTAAGATGCTTGCTAAGTTATTTAAGAAGCTATTTGGAAGTAGAGCAGAAGATAAAGACATACCAGATTTCCTCCTTAACACACCTAAGGGCTTTAGAGCTGGTATAATAGAGGGATATTGGCTTGGTGACGGCCACATAAGAAGACATGGTTCTAAAACATACATGGCAGCAGCTGAAACAGCCTCAAAGAACTTAGCATACAAAGTACATTACCTCTTAAAAACGCTGGAAATAGATAGTTCTGTAAGAAGCATAAAGAGGACAAGTACAAATAAGCCTTATAAAAGACCTCATTATATAATAAGGATACATGGTGGGAAGAGCTTAAGCAACTTTATCAGTATATTTGATTTAGAAAAACCTAGAACAGGCTTGACTAAAGCCGAGCTACTATCTGGGAGTAAAACTAAACCCCCTGATACTCTCTTAGATGTTGTAACCGAAGTCGAGATATACTCATCTACTGATCCTGCATATGATATTGAGATCGAAGGAAACCATACATTCGTTCATGGATGTTCTATGATAACACATAACTGCACATTTCATGGTGATTCTCTTGAAAGTATGGTTATGAGGTTAACAACACCACCAATAAATGTTCCAATATCATTCCTTCCACTCGTTAGCAACGTGATTATAACGAGGTATATTAGAATACCTGGTAAGAAGCCTATGAGGAGAGTTGTAAAGGTATATGAGATAACAGGGTTAAAGAGTGCTAGTGAACTAGAGTATAAAGTCATTTTCGAATGGAACATTTTAGAAGATAAACACTATCCGGACACTCCAGAGGAGGTTGTTAAAAAGAGCGAGAAACTTCAACGAGTAGCAACGCTCTTAGGATGGACGGAGGATCTTCTTCTAGAAGAGTTAGAGCGTAGAAGAAAATTACTCGAGAAGCTAGTTGAAGAGAATAAACTATCATATAATGAAGTCGCCTTAGCAATTCAAAATTATTATAAGGAGGTTTGGAAGCCATCGCAGTAACGTTTAGAATACGGCTAATTCTATTTCTAATTATTAGCTTCGTATTATCTCTATTTGAGGTAATCTTTGCCCTAAGAATTAGGAATCTCTTGTTTATAATAGTCAGTCTTATTGGACTTGCATTATTCTTGCCTATACTTGCAACAATATTAGCCTTATGGGAGGAAATATGGATACAAGTAATTAAGAGCTTTAAAAGGGAAAGACCGAGAAGAGAGCTTTCACCTTTAGATAGGGTTTCATCGAGCATAACACTACGTAGAATCAGTAATTTACCGGTATTTAGGCGTATCATAGGATTTTTAGCTAAAAGACTTAGAGAGGATGCATTAAAAGCAGGAGTATACACTCATATTGAGGCATTACTAGCTTTGATTCTACTCATAACCTTAATAATGGTATTAATGACAATTACAAGTATACTAATATTAATCTACATACCATTAATACCATTAGTTCTAAAGAACATACTAACTCTCCTTTCACTCATACTCCCTATTGCTTCTCTAATTACGCTACTCTCTCCCTTCCTTTACGTTCAAATAAAAAAAGTAAATAGAGTTGGCGAAATAGAAGACGAACTACCATTCTTTACAGTTTATGCTTCAATAATTCAAGAGGTAGGTCTAAGTCTATATCAAGCCTTTGAAAGAATAATAAATAAGGGAATATTCAAGGTTCTAGAGGTTGAGGCAAAACACGTTATTAGATTATTTACCTTCTTCATTCATAGCCCTCTTGAGTCACTAGATGAATATGCTGATTTTAACCCTAATAGTACATTAAAGAATATGATTAAAGGATATAGTAGTATACTTAAGAGTGGCGGTGAAGCATCAAAATACCTTGAGGAGTATAGTGAAAAACTACTAGAAAAGCATGTAAATAAATGGAAGAAATATGTTCAGACAATTACAACGTTTGGCGAGATAATTATAGCTATATTCACTCTATTTCCTACATTATTTATTCTTGGTGCTATAGCCTTTAGCCAGCCATTAAGTAAACTTTTCATAATACTATATACTGCCGTGGGAGTGCCAGCAATAACCATAATAATGTACGCTTTAATAAATCAGTTTCAACCTAGAAGTAGGAACAACATGAGAGTTCCAGTCAAAGCGTTACTCATCGGTATAGTATTATTTATAGGTACATATTATTTACTAAGTAACATACTGGTCTTAAAAGACCAGTTAACTATAATTGTTCTCTCACTAATAACATTCATAACCCCAGTAACAATAGCCTCAAGAATAATACTTTACGAGATTAAATCTATTGAGCATGCTCTACCTCAATTCCTACGTGACGTCACAGAATATATTAAGATAGGATATGATATCACTCAGGCTATTGAGAGAATAGCTGAAACACGAAGCTATAATAGATTATTTGATAACATCGTTAGAACCATAAGTCGTTTACTAAAAATGAACGTACCTTTCCCGATTATCGCTGAGTCCATCGAAACAAGATGCTGGATGCTTAAGTACTCTCTTTTCATAATCTCAGAGCTTGCAACAGTAGGCGCTCTTACACCTAAACCTCTAGAAAGACTATGTCTCGCCATTGATAAGGCGTTACGCTCAAAGTATGAGGCAAGAGCATCCTTAACTACATACTCCTTCCTAGCATATTTTACACCATTATTTTTAGCTATTTTAGTATACTTCGCATCAAATATAGTACTAGGTATAACGGGATTCGTTGGCGGAGTATCCTTTATTAATGTAAAATTGATTAAAGAAATAGTCTACTTAACCAACATCTTAACTATAACTATAGCGGTAGCTCTAGGTATTTTACTGGCTAAACTTAAAGACCAATCATTGTCAAGTACCTTTCATTTACTTGTAATTCTTGCCCTAACCCTTTTAGCTTTAAAAGTACCAGAGATACTAACATTTCAGCTATTACCATTACCTAAATTTACACCTAGAAAGATAATAACCCTGTAAAATAGAACTAAACTAACTCACTTTATAATCGCTTTATTATCTTAACTTTACTTTCAAAATAACCTACTATACTATAGGATATTAATGAAAATAATAAAACTAAAAGGCTACTTGGAATACCCAAGATGCTAACCTTTAACACTAATAGCACAAACGCTGTTATGAATCCCACAATTATGGTTGTTAGTGCACAATATTTTTCTCCAACTTCTGTTAGTACACCACCAATAAATAATATGGCAAAGGGTAAGAGCATTGTTGATGATGCTACAGCTAGATCTACTATAAAACCTGGTTTTATATAAGCGAATAGCGCTGCAATGGAGCATATCACTATTAACACAAGCTTACCTATTGTTATCTCTTTTTTCGGATCTCCATTAATTAACTTATGGTATACATCTCTTGATATCATAGAGCTTAAGGTTAAAGCTATAGAATCTATTGTTGTAATCGCCGCCGCCAATATCGATACTCCTACTATGACTGATAGTACCATTGGTATCTCTTGAACTGTTAGGAGCGTTGGAGTAACTAAATTCCAGTTACTTCTCTTGCTGATGTCAATTTTTGCAAATATTCCTATTTCGCTAGATCCTCGTAACATTATACCTAGAATGGTTGTCAAAATAGTGTATAAGAGGCCGAAAATAGCAAAACCTAAGACCATACTCTTATAAGCCTTAAAGTTCTTTGGAATAAACACTCTCTGAACAACTTGAGGGTTACTCATGGCGAAGAATATCCATGGTATAGTGTAAGCTATAAATACTGTAGGAGTCCAGAAACTATTGGGGAACTTTACAACTTCATGATTTACTCTTACCAGATAATCTATAGTATTCCCTGACCAGATGTAAACCCAAACGACTATTGCTATTGCTGAGGAGAGCATTATTATACCTTGGAAAGCGTCAGTCCAAGCAATACCTCTTAGTCCTCCTATTAAACTCCATATAATTGATAAGATTGTTGCAATTATCACCGCCACTATATAGGGTATGGTGCCATTACTCGTTCTTTCTAAGATCAGAGAAGGACCTATTATTTGAATCGAGGCATATGGTATTAAGGCTACTAACATTATTATAGCGGCTATAGCGCCTACAATTTTGCCTTTGTAACGTTCTGAAAGGTACTCTGCTGGAGAGACATACCTCTTAATTCTACATTTACTCCATAGTAATGGTCCTATGAATGATAGTAGGATAAGTGTAGAAACAAGGTATGCTAACTCAAAGCCTAAAGCACCAATACCAGTAGCGTAAGCTAACCCTACAAGTCCTATCATCATGAAAGCACTATATGTTGTTGCAGCATATGTCAATGCAGATACGACACCACTAATGTTATGTGATGCTATAAAGTAATCTATAGGGTCACCCTTCTTTAAAAGCCTCCTAGAAGACACAACAATAGCAGTTCCTATAATTATGTACAAAGATAGTATAAGGTAAGGTAGTATCATTATCTCCACTCACTTTCAAATTTTCTTAGAATTTTATACGCCAATACCATCTGGACTACTGTTAGGATGCACCAATAAACATAAGGTAATAGAGGATAAGCTTGAATTATAAATGGAAACATGTAAAATAACAATAAGACCAGTATACTAGTTATAGCATAGATCTTCACTATTTTCCACCGAACAAATGTTCGTTTATTAATGAAATAAAAACTTTACTATAATTAAGTGTACTATTATCCACACTCTTGGCTTCAATCAGTAAATTATAATGTAGTAAGCGGTAACTTATTAAGCGAGGTACTATCTATATGATATACCTGAAGAGCATTGCAAACGCTAGAAGAGTTATTACTAAAAATCCTTGAGGAAGCAGGCGAAGAGGGTATTCCACAATCTGAGTTGTCAAGAATCACAGGCTACTCACGTAGCTATATTACTGAGACCATAAAACGTTTAGAAGCTAAAGGTATAGTTAGAAGATTAAGAATAGGCAAAAGAAGCTATATAGTTAAATTATCTAGGTATATTAAAATACCCAGAGTACAGTCTTATTTAAAACTCGGAATTTTAAGAGCAAGCGAGTACATATACTTACCTCTCTTCCGCAAATACCTAAGAGATGTAGGGCTAAATGTTAGAATAATCGTCTATGATGATGCATTAACATTAACACGTGACTTGGCTTTAGGTGAAGTTTCATTAGCCCTTTCACCAATATATACTCAAATAGTACTATATACAGTGACCAAGAGCTTAAGAGTAATAGCTGGTGGTAGTTTAGGAGGGGCATCACTTATAGCAAGAAGTAATATTAAACGTTTAGATGACGTAAACAGCATTGCTACTAGTAAAGTTTCAACAATGGATTACTTAGTAAATATACTGCTAGTTAATGAATTGAAAGCCCGTGACATAAAAATAGAATACATTAGTAATCCGGATGATGCATTAATGATGCTGTATAGAGGTATTATTGATGCTATAAACATATGGGAACCCTATGTTTCTTTGTTAAAGAGGCATTCTTTCAGGGAATTAATAGACTATAATAATTACATTGGTGAGTACTATTGCTGCACCCTCGGTGCACATGTATCTTTAGATTACAGAACTATCAATACAATTAAAAAGGCATATTCAAAAGCAATAAATGAGGCAACCATACATATAGATACATTGCTGGCCCCTTATGCTACCATCACAGGTTTACCAATAGAATTAATAAAAAAATCTATTGGTAAGTACAAATTCTTAGATTATATCGACCTAAGCATCATAGGGAAGGTTGTAGGCAAAGGAACTAAGTTTATAGTAAATATCCCAACAGTATTAGAAGCTATACATAGAGTATAAGTGGGAATAAGGATCGCGCTTTAGAGGAGAGACTTTATGAAGAGATACCTTACTGAAGAAGAGTTAAAGAGGAACATATGCTATGTTATGAGAGTATTATATGAGAAAGGCTTAGTATCATCTTTAAGTGGAAATGTAAGTGCTAGACTTCCTGGTACTGAGGAATTCTGGATTACACCTAGTGGTAAATTTAAAGGATTGATAGAGCCATCTGATCTAATAAAAGTTGACATTAATGGTAATGTTATTGTAGGCGAACATAAACCCTCCATTGAAACACCTTTTCATGCAGCTATTTATCGTGTAAGACCGGATGTTAACGCAATAGTTCACGCTCATAATCCCTATACTGTTAGCTTAGTTACAGCAGGTATAGAATTAAAGCCAATAACAGTTGAAGGTGCATTAGTGTTAAAAGAAACAACTATAATATCCTATGCACCTCCAGGATCCACAAAACTAGCTAAACTAATTTCAAATGAGGCATCAAAGGGCTATAACATTCTAATACTTAAACATCATGGAGTCGTTGCCATTTCATCAGATATTTTTAAGGCAGAAGCTCTAATTGAGATGATAGAGGAACTAGCTAAAATACAATTCATATGTCATGTACTTAAAAAAGAGCCTCCACTTATACCTTCTATAGACATCCTTTAGCACAATGAGATAGGAGAATAATATTAATCTCTAACACTCTCGTCGATCCAATCTAAGTAATCCTTATTTCCACCTATTATTGGTAACATTATTACCTCAGGTACACTGTAAGAGTGAAGTTTCCTAACAACTTCAACAATATCCCTAGATAGATCAATCCTAGACTTAATTATAAGCAATGTCTCATCACATACATCTATTTTCCCTTTCCACCAAAACATAGACTTCACAGGATGGACTATATTTATACATGCTGCTAATTTTTTATTTAGAAGTTCTTTGGCGATGTTCTCTGCTTCTTCACGAGAAGGACAGGTTACTATGATTACTATATGTGTTCCCTTTAGACTCATATATATCAGCCTCAAGTTATATTCCTCTGAGTAAGTTATAAGTTTAAGAGTAAACAATATACTCTTACATCATATACTTAATTGAGGCTAATGGTAATGTCTATGAGATACATTAAGTTGCTCTTAGACTTTGCGGCTAAAACATTATACTATATCGAGCGATATAAGGTATCCTTTGACAAGGCTTTCCATTACGCATTAAATGACATGAAAAATAAATTGAAAGGTTATAGTCTTAGAAGGTTTTATAATGTTGCTTGGTCTAATGCCGTGAATTATTATAAGCTAAGATTCATAGAAAGACAGATATATAGAACAACAGGTGGAACAAAAAGATTAACAAGATTATGGGCTTTATATTTTGGTGGGGAGATCTTAAATGATATTAAAAATTACTCCTCTTTTAAAAGGAGAATACAAAGGGATTTACCTAAGTACGTTGATCTAGATAACATACTAGCAAGCTTTGACCTTACTGATGAGGAAAAATTGTCTGTCGAACTTTCTTATCCATTATGGTTTACTAAGTTATTGGTTGAGCTTTTAGGAGTTAAAGAGGCAAGAGAATTACTAAAACATATGAATATTGAAAAATATTGGTTAAGGGTTAACACGCTAAAAATAGATGTTGATAAAGCCATTAAACAATTGGAAAAGAACAATGTAGTTGTTGAAAAGGACAAAGACTTATGGTATATGTTAAAGGTAATAGAGTATAAGAAGCCTTTGTATGAGTTGAACCTTGTAAAAGAAGGATCCATAATAATACAGGATAAGGGAAGTGCCCTAGTAGTTGAAGCATTAAATCCTCAACCTGGTGATGTAATTTTTGATGCTTGTGCTGCACCGGGAATAAAGACGTCTCTTATAATGCAACTTACAGAGAATAAATGTAAAATTATTGCTGCAGATATATCAAGAGATAGAATAAAAAGTATGTTGAAGTTACTGAGACTATACGGTGTTGACTTAGATAGAATAGATATAATTGTTCTAGACTCTACTAAGAAGGTCTTAAGAAGAAATGTGCATAAAGCATTAGTTGATGCCCCTTGTTCCTCAAGCGGCACGGTATCCAGAGACCCTGCAATAAAAATTCACTTAAATGATGTGGCATGGGTTAAACGCTTTCCGCAAATACAGAAGAGACTACTACTTTCCATAGCTATGCAGGCTGAAGAGATAGTTTATGCGACATGCTCGCTGATACCTTGGGAGGGAGAAGAAGTTATAGAATCTGTACTTTCACAGGCACACCTCCATTTAACTACACCAACAATAATAGGTGACAGAGGTTATTCACGTTACCAGAGGATATGTGCTAAAGTGAAACGATTGTATCCGCACAAGCACGATGTTGAAGGATTTTTTATAGCAAAGTTCGTTAAGAAGTAAATAGAGAATAAACCAGGTACGTATTTGATACCGAGTAAGCAAACCTTAACCTATATATAGCTCTAGATTGTTTGAAAATATGCGTTCCAAACCTAACTAAATAATAATATAAATCCTTTAGGTTGGGTCTAAAACATGAAAAGCAAATATGTTAGTATAGAATATCCACCAGCCATTCATAAACCAAAACGTAGATTATGTGAAATAATAGTCAAGGTTCGAAAGGATAACATTCATAAAGTAATAGAGCATCTTAGGAGAATAGATACCCCTATTTTGATCACTCCTTAAATAATGACTTAGTACTTCTTAATACTTTTATACCTGAAAGTTATGTAAAAAATCTCTAATACTCGTGAAAAACTTACATCAATTCCTGGTGTCGAAGAATTGTATCGTGAAATCCTCGGCCTTAACTAACATGGGTGTTGGGCTAAGTAGTATCATATTCCCCTTGATATTCCTAGGAAGAAGAGGTGTAGTATTCTCTGCACCCAGATTTGCTAAAGCTATCCATATGACAAGAGAGCTCTTCAAGACCTCAGCTGATGTTGCCCTTTACCGCCTAGGCTACTATTACGGTAAAACCGTAGTCGAAGACCTCCTTAAGATGTATAACCTAGAAAAGATATCACTTATGACTTTAATGAAAAACCGAGATTATTAAAAGACCTCATAGACTATTCGCTTGTTTGAGTACTTTATGTTATTTTGGTAATCATGGAAACTTCTAAATATTATGAGAATTTTATTCTGGCTCTATTATTACGATTACTTTTACCTTCCTACCGTGAAACTGCTTGAGTCTCTCTTGGTATTCTTTTGGCGGGTATATTATGTATCTTCCTCCACCATACTTCATTATCTTAGCTTCAAAGTTGTACACATAACTCATAGTATCACCAAGCTTATAATCTGAGACTAAAACTTATAAGTTTGTCTCACAAACTTATTATTGGTGGCCGGGGGATGAGGGTCAAAGTAATCGCTAAGGTTAAGGTGGTTACACCCAATCCCCATCCACTATTCTCCTTCCTAAAAGCCTTCCGTGACTGGACACAATACGTTATAGATGAGATATGGAGTTTAAACCATATACCTTCAATAAAGGAGCTTCATTACAGATTCTACAAGTTATTGAGAAATCAGGGCTTCAGAGCACATCACTGCCACAAGATTGAGAGAAGAGCTAGAGAAGTAGTCAAGGCTACTAAGAAGAACAATGGTAGAAAACCAGTATTGAGAAAGCTAACAGCTAGGCTGGATTACCAAGACTACAAACTAGACCTAAGCAGTAAAACAATAAAAGTAGCTGTTCTAAACAATGAATGGGTAGAACTGAAGTTACAATGGTATAGCTATCTAGACAAGTACTTCAATAGTGAATGAGAGCTCAAAGAGATACTAATAAGCTATAGAAGTGGAGAGGTGTGAGTTTACCTTACCTTCGAGAGAGAGGTAGTATTAAGGAAACCTAGATACATAATGGGTGTTGATGTAAACTTCAGCAACATAACATATACAATACTTGACACCAATGGAAAACTGGTTTCCATGGCTACCATACCCTTCAATGGCTTGAAGAGAGCATTAGTCCATAGAGTCATTAGTGAGAAGATACAAAGAAAGTACTCTAGGAAGTGGAGATATGCTAAGGGGGGTAAGAGAAACGATTAGAAGGCATGGTAGGAGAGCTAGGAATACTCTTTTGAGCTCATGTCATTACATTTCTAGAAGACTAGTTGAGGTAGCTAAGGAATATAACGCTTTAATCGCCTTAGAGGATTTAAACAAGCTTAGAAACAAAGCTAACGGCTCTAAGAAGTTTAACAAGAAGCTATCGCTATGGACATATCGAAGGATACAGTTATACATCCACTACAAGGCACTAATTGAAGGATTACCAATAGCCTATGTAAACCCGAGAAATACTTCCAGAACATCACCTATAAGGGGAGAACTGAGGTTCATTAATTATAGATGGGTTAAACTACCTAACGGACACGTTGTTACTAGGAATATTGTTGCTTCATGGAACCTAGCCCTCAGGGGATTAAAGTTCTTAACCCGAGATGTGGGGTCTCGTGGTTTCGTGGAGACCCCGAAAGCCCCTGAAGGAGATGAAACCCCAAACCCAATGAGGGGAAGCCCGTGCAAGCTACCAAAAGATAAAGCACGGGCAACCACTATTTTACCAATATAGCTAGAGCTGCTGGCTGGATTAAACTTGAAGTAGAAAGCTGCAGCTTAGTAGGTCTTAAAGCTGTATTTAAGGGATATGATTCATGGGAAGCAAAGTTCTATCTAGAATACTACGGCAAATCTAACAGGCCAGTACGCCATCTAACTAGAGGTATTATAGCAGGTGTGGCATCAACAGTCCTTGGTGTTGAATTATTATGTATTGAAGAGAAGTGTATAGCAAAGGGAGACGAATACTGTTCGTTTCTGATTAAGAAAAGATAGAACATGGCAATGATTATGCAAGTTTTTTCAAGGCCTCATAACCTTCCATGCCTACCTCTATACCTAGCTCTTTGGCCTTTGATGTAACGTATTTTACTTCTCCACTGATCATATCCTTAAACTCTTTTACTCCAGTTACTATAACTGCTACATCACCAAGCTTTTCGGCGACATCAGGGTTTAGATAACCACACATCATATACCCCCTTGTACCCTTAATTATGAGTAAAGGTGCTTTACCTAGTGCAATCTTTATTCCTAAGACCACCTTACCATTAATATTTAATGTTTCTACCTCGATTACTGCCATAGAACACCACCCAAGTCTACTATTCTCTCTTGATGTAAATTAAATGTTGTTCTATAATCGATATAAGATGCTAATTGGGAGAAGTAATCTAGAATCATAAGATTTTTATGAATAACCTTAAGTTACCTTCGCCAAGTATTCTTTTTACCTCATTCATATTTATCTCTCTCTTAGATAGATATTTTCTTAAATTTATCAATCTGTAGTAATCTTCGTCAGTAAAGTACCCTCTACGATAGATACAGGTACACCCAGTCCTTGTTAGTACTACTGATGCTAATCCCCCGTAGGTGAATGTATCTATTACTGCATCTATATCGTGATGAGAAAACATTAAGTGTGGTGTGGGATGAGTATGCGCCAGATAATATGTTTTTATGAATGGTATTCTTATATGATACTTCTCCCCCTCTGCCAGAAATACGTGCCCATCCTCTAGTATTGCAAGATAATATTCTATACCAGCTTTATCTGTTTGTATAATATACTTACCTAATTCATTATATGCATAGTTTAGGAACCATCTTACGGCCACATCATAAAGTATATGCATATTATTGTAGTCTATGTATTCGACCGGCTCAATACTCACTTTAAGTTCTTCGGGGGGAGATAATTCAACTCTATTATTTGTTTTAATCTTAATGTTTAATGTTATTTCATCGAATACTAAAGGATCATAAAGCTCACTTTCATATATGAATACTCCTTCCCCGTCTACTTCCTCAAGTAAGTCTTCTATGTAAAGTACTATGTTAGCCAATCTAGTAAGCCTTCGAGACCAATCATCAGTGTATAGTTTATGGAATTTCAAGCTGTATACACCAGTTTGCCTATCTATCTAGACTATTTTTTAGTATAGGTATTAATCGTATCTGAATTTCCCTTTCAACTTCATTTATGTTTTTGCTTGCATCTACTACTATAAAGATCGTGTTTCTGAATATCTGAGGAAGTTTGAGATATATCTCTCTAACCTTCTCTAAGTATTCCCTCTCTTCAAACCTTGTTCTGCGTCTTCGCTTTATACGTTCGAGGGCCTCATCCACTGGTATGTCAAGGAGTATTACTATATCTGGCATTTTTACCGTTCTATTTACAAATAATATGAACTCTAAGGGTAAGCCTCTAGCTCCTTGATAAGCTAGACTTGCATAAACCGATCTATCACTTATGACTATGTTTCCTTCTTTTAGAGCTTTAAGAACTATTTTCCTCTGTAACATTATACGGTCTATGGCGAAGACGTATGTTTCCACATCGGGTTCTAATTCATGATTGTACAAAAAATTCTTCAGTTTCTCATCCCATGGCTCTCTAACATAGGTTATATTGTAACCTTTACTTCTTAATGTCTTTGCCATTTTTTGAGACTGAAGGGTCTTACCAGATCCATCTATGCCTTCAAATGCTATGTAAAGTCCTTTTACCTTGTTATCATGTTTACTTAATGTTACATTAGATTCTGTAATTTGTAATACATTATTACATTTAGGGCAAAATAGTGTAGTCTTAAGCTTACAATCAAACACTATTAGAGGTTTAATGAAACTCCGGCATACATCGCAATAGTAGGATTTTTGATGCACCAAGTACTATTCAACCTCTTAATTTATGGTTCTTCATGTAATTAATTAATGTTTCCACATCTAGATAGTGATTTAAGCTGGGTATTATAAGTTATGTTTTTATTTTGTAACTGTTACTTCTACACCGACCCTTTAGGGTGGGTTCATAGTGGAACTCTTAAGACCAGTAAGATTAAGGAATTTAAGCAGTAAAGATAAAGAGCGTATACTTAGACGGGCTAGCATTGATATATCAGGTATTGAAACCAAAGTCAAAGATATAATAAGGAGAGTAAAAGAAATCGGTGACGATGAGATAGTAGATTTTTATGAACGCTTTTTTGGTAGACCCGTTCTCGATAAAAAGAACATACGTGTGTATAGTGAAGAATTTGAAAAAGCCTATGAAAGTGTACCAGAGGAATTAATTGATTCACTTAAGTATGCTAAGAAGAATATTGAGGAGTTCCATAAGCGACAGTTACCGCCTGAAGTATGGTTTTTTGAGGTAACCGAAGGCGTATTTGTGGGTCAGATTTGGAAGCCTTTAGAGACCATAGGTATATACATTCCTGGAGGAAGAGCGGCATACCCGTCAACAGTGCTCATGACAGTGATTCCAGCAAAAGTAGCCGGTGTACCAAGAATTGTTGTTTGCACCCCACCTAGAAGCGATGGGACAGTTCATCCAGCCATATTAGTCGCTCTTGATATACTTGGTGTAAGAGAAGTCTATAGAGTTGGCGGAGCCCATGCAATTGCAGCTATGGCTTTTGGTACGCAAACTATACCTAAGGTGGATAAGATAGTTGGGCCTGGAAACATTTGGGTTACTGCAGCAAAAAAGCTACTTCGAAACGAGGTTGAAATAGACTTTATAGCAGGTCCTTCCGAAATACTCATTATTGCCGATGACTCTGCTAATCCGCAATATATAGCAGCTGATATGGTAGCTCAAGCAGAGCACGACCCCTCAGCTGCAGCAGTACTCATAACGACTTCAAGTACTCTAGCTAGAAGAGTAAGTGAGGAAATAACAAGGCTAGTTGAAAAATCGCCACGGAGAAGTATAATAGAGGAGGCTTTAAGAAGATATGGAGCAATAATTATAGTTGACAATCTTGATGAAGCATTCGACTTTGCTAATGAGTATGCTCCAGAGCATATAGAAATAGTAGTTCAAGGTCTCACTATGGCTGAAATACTAAGAAAAATTAGAAATGCAGGCTCTATATTTATAGGATCTTATACACCGGTGGCGTTAGGAGACTATGTTATTGGAAGTAATCATGTACTACCTACCTCTATGATAGCGAAGAGGAGGGGAGGCCTCTCAGTATTCGACTTCATAAAAATCATAGACTTCCAATATGTAACTTTGAAGGGCTTTAGGAAAGCATGTGAGCAGGCAATGATCCTAGCAGAAGCTGAAGGATTATTTGAACATAAGAACTCTCTAAAAATTAGATTGGAAAGGGAGGAACTTTAAGAGAGACCAAAAAGTTCCCTAAAATTCTTTGGTTCTACAATTTTACCATCAATACTCATAAGTGGTTTTGGTGGATCACGCTTCTGAGTTAATAACGAGACCATTATGAACACTATTAAGCCGATAATTAACGCTGGTATATCTGCTATGTATATGGCGTCCCATAGGGCATATTCGAAGTTGCCTTCCTCTACGGCTAATGTATGTGGAAGTAGTAATGATATGAATAGTACCCAAAGTACAATGTTCGTTACGACACAGGCTAATGCACCTGTTCTATTTGCCCTTTTCCAGTATATGCCAAGTATAAATGGTATTCCTTGAACCATGAGTATGAGCGCCCAACTGAAGTTAATCAACTTATATATTTCTGGAGCTAAGAGAGCTATACCTGTACATACTAAGGCGGCAGCGATGATAGATGTTTTTGCTAATACTATTTTCCCTTTCTCACTTATACTACTTTTAGCAACGATAGGTGCTATATTCTGGGCAACAACACTACCTACAACGAGTAAGGCGCTATCAGTACTACTCATTATTGCTGCTAATACAGCTACTGTAAATAAAATGAAGAGAGGCAATGGGAATACCTTTAACGCTAGTGTTGGCAAGATGACGTCAGGGTTATCTATATTTGGTATAATTATTCTAGCCCATAAGCCAAGTATCGCAGGTATTAATCCTAGTGTTGCATATGCTATACCTGCAAGTATTGATGCTCTAACACTAACTTTTTCATCTTTAGCCGATAGCGCCCTTTGCACCAGATCTTGACAGGAGAGAGAACCCATTCCCTGCACTATCCAAGATGACACATAATAAGCTAATCCTAACATCCCTACGTATCCTAAGTAAAACCAGTTCTCACCAGGGAGTATAGAGTAATCACTTATCGGTATATTCTTGAATATGTTATCAAGTCCACCTGCAGCAGCAATAGTCACTGGTATTGCTGCTATGAATGCTATTATGAATAGCAACATTTGCACTAGGTCAGTTAATGTGACAGACCACATACCGCCAAGTAAAGTATAAGCTAGAGTTATAACTATGGATACTATTATTCCATAATTGTATGGTACGCCAAGAAACACTTGGAAGACGTAACCTAAGGATATAATTAAACCTGAAGTCCACGCTATATACGCCAGTACTTGGACTATGCTTGATAGAAGCTCCATTTCTTTGCCATATCTATATCTGAAGAAGTCAGCTATTGTTAAGTATCTTAATTTTCTCATGATCTTGGCAAAGAATAATCCGAATAATAAGATACACAAAGCAGCACCTAAAGGATCCATAATGACTCCTCTTAAACCGAATAGATAAGCCATGGCAGCACCACCAAATGCTGTACCAGAGCAAAACCATGTCGCTAGTATAGTTCCAAACGTAAGTGCTAGACCCAGTCTCCTTCCAGCTACAATGTAGTCCGCAAGATTTTTGATTTTCTTTGAAGATAACCATCCAATAAAGAGCATTATGGCCATGTATACTCCTAATGAGAATAAGGCTAAAGTAACTTTCTCACTCATAGCCTTACCCTCATACTTTAATTAGGTGAAACCCCTTTATTACCCACTAAATACCCTATTTAAACTTATACTTAGTCCCACAGTAGATACACTAAAATAATTTATTCCATACCACTATTCTGTCACAATAATTTAAATTAGAATTAAAATATCCTATAAAATGTTAGGAATGGGTTAGGAGAGCGGGCATGACTAATATATCCCATGTTCGAGTATATGTTTTAGCAGATGACTATGCAGGATATAGTAGTCATTTTATAGCTCAGCATGGAGCATCATATTTGATAGAACTGTATGAAGAGAGTGATATCATTTGTAGAATACTCTTTGATACTGCAATCTACGGTGACATAGTGATTAAAAATATGGATCTTTTGGGTAAGAAGACTGAAGAAGTGGATTTAATAGTCCTATCACATTGTCATTACGACCATACAGGAGGTTTAATTGAAATATTGAAAGCTATTAATAAGAGAGGTATACCTATAATAGCACATCCCTCAATATTCCGCCCTCACTTCGTTCTTGAACCTAAAATGCAACATGTAGGTATGCCCGAAGGCTTTAAGCGGGAGGCTGAGGAGTACGGTTGTACATGGGTGTTAGTGAATAGACCCATAAAGATAGCTAAAAACACCATGGTTACTGGTGAGGTGGAAAGAGAGGTAGAATTCGAAAAAACCCCGACACTAAAGCTTTATACTGTGAAGAATGGGGAGCTTGTACCGGACGAAATGCTGGATGATATGTCATTAGTTATTGATACTGATGAAGGAATAATCGTTATATCTGGGTGTTCTCATGCAGGCATAATTAACATAGTATACAAGGCGATGAAAATTACAGGAAATGATAATATTAAGGCTATTATTGGCGGCTTACATTTAATTGATGCTAAAGAGGAACGCATTAAAAAGACAGTAGATTACTTAGTAAAATTAAATGTCAAAAAACTCTTTGTAGGACACTGTACAGGATTAAAAGCCGAATGTGAACTCTTAAGAAGGTTTAGCTCTAAATTCAAAAAACTGTATACCGGAATGGAAATAATACTATAATGGCTTTATTTAATCTATATTTTTGAATATGACGTTGTCTCAAACTTTTCTATTGATGCTGTTCCATAACCGACAAATATTATCTTTGTTGGTGATAGAGCTCTCACTATTTCAGCTCTATTAGTTGCCACTATTATTGTCATACCTGACTCTCTAGCTATTTTACCAAGTTTATAAGCTACTCTTTGAGCTGTTAAAGCATCTAGGTGGGCTGCAAATTCATCTATGACTAGTAAGTTTGGTTTCGACGCTAATAGACTTGCCAGTTTTGCTCTTTCTTTTTGACCGGTTGATAATTCGTGAAAGCGAGCTCTGTAGAATACTGCATCAGATAAACCCACAGAGTTTAATATTTCAACAGCAGTTGCTGGATCACCAATTTTCTTTGTTACATGTTCAAGTAAGGTTTCTTCTCCAAATTGGGGTTCGTGCTCACCTGGTAACATATAGGCTATTTTTACATTTTCTGGCATATCCACTTTGCCTGATGTTGGCTTATACTTCTCTTGTTCAATATTTAGGGCTGCACCAATAATCATCCTTAGTAATGTTGTTTTACCTGCACCTGAAGCACCTACAACTACGGTAATATCTCGTGGCTCGATGATTATATTTACATCTCTCAATACATACCTTTCAACAAGTCTTCTTTCAACACCAAAAGCTTTGAGCACGTCTTGAAGTTCCACAGGTAATCTTGAGGCATCAAGTAAGCTACTATAAGTTTTTGTCAGGTTTATCAATTTTATAGGGGCTTTAAGCATTTCAACTTTTCCATATCTTGATTTATAAAGCTTACCTTGATGTTTTCTTGCATAAGGGTCGTTCTTTAGGAATTCTTCTATTCTTTTTCGGGCTTCATCGGTTAATGGGTACATGAGGACAGGTCGACCACTACCAGTGTCCCACATATAGTAGAATCCTGCCTTCTCAAAGAATGGATTGTACCTAGCCATTTGTGCTATGGTTTCTACTATGTGTTTGCGTTTTTTCATTTCAGGGACTCTTCTCTCTTTAACCCATTCTACAGCCATTTTTACTGCAAGTACACCTAATCCATCACCTCTATAATCTGGGTGTACTACTACTCTGGCTATTCGAGCTGCAGCTGTGCAAGTAATCTTCAATGCCTCTTTGGCTATTTCCTCTCCGACTATAGCTCTGGCTAACCTCCGTGAGCCATATATTGCGGCTAATTCTTTATACCTACTAATTATCTCTTTTCTTTCCTTAAATGCCATAGGCCAATATGTTGGATGGAACCAATTTCGTGGGAATACTTTTTCACGTATCATTCTCTCTATTTTGACATTTTCTTCTTCTACTATTCTTCTATGCATTAACGGTATTGGAGTATCTATACGAACATACGCTACAATTCTTGGCTCATAAGGTTTCCTATCAGCTAGCTCTAATATTAGGAATCGTGATGAAGGAAGGCTTCCTCGAATTTCTTGAAGACGTGCTGGAACATTATGGTCAGGGCATTTGGGCTGTATGTTTGATTCAAAGTACTTTCCGCAGATAGGACATCTCCAAACCGCTACTATTTCCTCACGACTAGCATAATGGTACTGCTCTAAGCTTACAATATCTAAGTAGTCTTGTTCCGTAATGGCCTCTCTTGCAATAACCTTATACTCGTATACAACAACTCCGCGCAGTGGATCTCGTCTAGGTAATCTGACTTCTTTACTCCATGGGGGCCATATTCTAACCCAGTCGCCGCCCCAAAGCCTATCTAATGTAAATGTGTCTTGAGTAGCTATGAGGGTCTTTCCTAAGGGTATAGGCTCTTGTTGAAGCAGGAGTTTTACTTTATCTCCTTTGTTAAGCCATTGGGCTATAGAGCCTGACATGAGTAAGGTTACTCTTTCAGATGCTTCTTCAACATTTACTTCTACTGTACCATACCATCTATATCCTATTCGTGGGACATTCACGTTTGCTACTCTTCCACTTACAGGTAAACCTACAATACTTCTAAAACTCATGGCTAACGCGCCATCAATAACACTTAGTTTAACTTCCTACTTATAAAAAGAACTATTCTTAGACTCAGAAGATGATATTAATAGCCTCTACAAGGGGGACTCTTAGATGAAGCTTCGTGTCGCCCGAGGAAGGTTCGCTCCCGAAAGGGAGGCACGAAGCGGATAAACAAAGGGTGATGAGGGTGAAAAGTAATCAAAAGTGTTTAGAAGTAACGATGAACCCCGAACCCTTAATGTACTAGAGATATATTAGTTGTCCTAAACTATAACTCTCTGATAGAGTGTGGGTTGACAAATGTCATTAAATAAAGTAAAGGATGTAATTAAGTATTTAAAGTCGAATTTTAGTAACTTATACTTTGATGAAGACCTTACTGAAAAGGAAAGAGTGTTCTTGGATAGAGTAGATGCTGGTATTAAGCTTAGTCAGCTGATAAGAAAGTATAATATTGATGAGAAAATAGATCTAGTCTTAGCCATACCTTGTGGTGGAGTGCCCGTAGCCTATACCGTGGCTAAAGAGCTAAAGAAGCTGCTTGACTTGATTATTATAAGGAAGATCCTGATACCATGGAATACTGAAGCTGGATACGGTGCAGTTGATCCCGATGGCACCTTCATATTGAATGAGGAATTGAGAGCATACTTAGGATTTACAGATAAAGAGGTAAAGGAGCATGTACAGTTAACATTAAAGGAGATCCGCCGGAGAGAAAGATTATTCAGAAATAGTAGACCATATGACAATGTTAAAGATAAGCATGTTCTATTAGTTGATGATGGCTTGGCCTCTGGGTACACCATGTTAGCAGCAGTTAATTTCGTCAAGAGAAAAGGAGCTAAAGATATTTATGTAGCCTCACCTACAGCCTCATTATCAAGTATACGACTATTACATAAGCATGTAAAGTATCTTATAGTATCTAATGTTAGACTAGGTCTTTTCGGATTTGCTGTAGCAGATGCTTATGTTGTGTGGTATGATGTATCTGATGAAGAAGTTTTATCCTATTTGAAAAGATAGGGTGGGCTACTGTTTCTTCCTTGTAGGTCTTCTTGAGGTTTTTGTAGGTTTTGATATATCTCTTTGCTATGATGTATGCTAAACCTATCTTAAACACTTATAAGCCTTATTAGAGTATTAGATACTTGGTGACCTTCGCTGGGGGCTTATAAGCCTCTGGTGGAGAGATACCGTAATGAACCACCCTACAGAAACCTAAGATGACCTAGGGCGGGAAACGGTAATAGGGATAAATCAATACTCCTCCATTTCGCTTCCTATAGTAATGTAATGGTAATAGTCTTTTATAGCCCAGCCAAACATATCCTTTAATATTAGTATTGCAGCTTGAGGAGGTATCACACCTATCTCAGTAATTATTGCATCAATGTATTCTGGAGGTGTAACATCAAAAGCAGGGTTTCTAACAGTAACCCCTTTATTTTCTTTAAAGAATCTTTCATCAACTACCTCTAAGGGACTACGTTCTTCAATAGTTACTAGTTCGCCTACGACTGTTGCTGGACTAAACTTGTAGGTTTCTGCAGCTACGAATACTCTAACTCTAGCTTCATGAGCTGCCAATGCTATCTGTGAAGTACCAACTTTGTTTATAACAGCCCCATTAGCCGCTATAGTATCAGCGCCAACAACAACTTTGTCAACATATTTCATTACAAGCCTAACTGCCGAGTCAGGTATTAATGTTACATTAATGCCCTCTTTAAGTAGGGTCCTAGCTGTTATGTGTCCTTGGAATTTAGGTCTAGTCTCGGTGGCGTAAACTTTAACTTTCTTCCCCTGCTTAAATGCATGAACTATAACTGATATTGCCGCGCTACTATTACAGTGTGTTAATATGACGTCGCCATCTTCGATTCTACGAGAGCCTATTTCACCTATCTTATCTGTAGCTTTAAGTGAGTACTCAATGAACTCTTCAGCTTTGTTAATGATGAGTCTTTTTGCCTCACTAATATCGGTTAATTTACTAATTTTGTCAAGCTTTGATGTCACGTAAGCCACAGCGTTAGGCAGTGAAACGGCAGTAGGCCTTGTTGAGACCAGTAATTGCGCTATACTCTTCATATATTCAATAAACTCTTTTACCTCTTGACCTTTATACTCCTCGGCAGCAATTTTTAATGCTTTAGCGGCGGCACGAGCTATTCTTCCAGCTCCTCTAATTTTCATGTTTTTTATATCTTCAGCGATTTTAATTACCTCTAGAGGTACAGTGTGAGTGGTCATAAGATTCACCCTTTACTGTACCTTGGATAAAATCTTAGCTATCAAGTCCTTTATCTCTGGTAGTTTTGGTGGGAGAGCTCCATATACCTCTTTAAGGAGGAAAGGTACAGCTTGGGGAGCTATGACCCCCTTATCGGTGATTATTGCGTCAATGTACTCTGGGGGTGTAACATCAACTAATGGTATGAATACCTTAAGGTTGTCACCTATCTCCTTCCTTTTATCTGGAGGTAATAATGTCTCTTCCTTAGCTGTAGGTATATCGACAAGCTCGCCGAATACGGTTTCAAGACTAAACTTGTTTATTCCAGCTACTACGAAGACTCTAACTCTAGCTTCATGAGCATTTAATGCCAGAATTGAAGAGCCAACTTTATTTATGACCGCTCCATTGGCTGCAACTGCTTCAGCGCCCATTAACACTTTTGTAACATTTTTAACAAAGAATCTTGCAGCTGAATCAACTATTAATGTTGTTGGTATGCCTTTTTTGTCCAGAATCTTAGCCACTATTATTCCTTCTCCTCCAGGTCTAGATTCCAGGATGGTTACCTTGATCTTTTTACCATCCATTATTGCATAATCTAATGTTCTGAGAACAGATCTACTGTAAGATATAGTCATTATGTGGTCTCCATCAACTATTCTATGAGAGGCGATTCTAGCTGCTTGATCTATCGCCATTTTAGCCTTTACTGAGATATCATCAATTAATTTAGGTAGCTCTCTCTTTAATTTATCTAAGGGCGTTTCCTTGTCTAATAGTTCATCAAGTTTGATTAGTATTTGTCGTGAAGAGTTAATTAGCATAGCTGATGTAGGCCTAGCTTTAATAGATTTACTAACTAACGTAGTAACATACTGAGCTAAGTCTTTTACATTGTTGGCTACAGAGATTATGTACTTCATATTATCCAACATGAATTCAACACTTTCCGTGGAGCCCATAATTTCTCCGTAACCTATCTTGAGAGCGACGTCATCAATTAATTTCATTATTTTATTATGATACATTATGATGCCACCATTACATTTATTGGTGTATAGGCTCTTAGTATTCTAGGATGCTACTGAGACTTATATACTATAGTGCAGTAACTCACTTTACCTTTAAATTTGTCTTCTAAGTTTATGTAGTGTAGGGAGGATAAGATGCTAAATGTTGAGGAAATAAGAAAGGACTTTCCAATATTCACTAGAAGAGTTAGGGGTAGAAGACTTGTTTATCTTGATAATGCTGCAACATCGCAAAAGCCTATCCAAGTCATTAATGCTATTAGAGAATTTTATGAAAGACATAATGCTAATGTTCATAGAGGGTTTCATACACTAAGTCAAGAGGCAAGTGAACTATATGAAAAAGCTCATGATGTGGTAGCTAAATTTATTAATACTGAAAGCTGGGATGAAATAATATTCACTAGTGGTGCCACAGAGTCATTAAATATTATAGCGTATGGTTATGGCCTTAAGCACTTAAGAGAAGGCGATGAAATAATATTAACAGTTATGGAACACCATAGTAACATGCTTCCATGGAGAAATGTCGCTAAAATGACTGGTGCAAAAGTAAGGTATATCGATATAACTAAAGACGGTAAGTTAAGATATGATCAATTAGAAGAGGCCGTTTCTGAACGAACTAGAATTATAGCTGTAGTACATATGAGTAACGTTTTAGGAACAATAAATGATATTAGGCGTATTGCGAAACTTGCTCATAGTGTTGGTGCTGTTGTGGTTGTTGATGGTGCTCAAAGTGTTCCTCATATTCCAGTAAACGTTAAAGAATTGGAAATAGACTTTCTAGCATTCAGCGGACACAAAATGCTAGCACCAACAGGAATAGGAGTATTATGGGGTAAAAGGGAGCTCCTAGAGGAAATGATGCCTTTTAAGACTGGTGGTGGCGCAATTAAGGATGTAACCTTAGAAAGCGTTGAATGGGCTGATTTACCTTGGAGGTTTGAGGCTGGCACTCCGAATATTGCTGGTGCAATAGGCCTAATGGAAGCAATAAAATACCTAAACAAAATAGGAATGAAGAATATACATAAGCATGAGATAGAGTTAGTCGAGTACACTCTAAAGCGTATGGAAGAAATAGAGAATGTTGAAGTTTATGGGACAAGAGACTTAAGGTGGCGTGGTGGCGTAGTACCATTCAATATTAAGGGCTTACATCATCACAATGTTGCTAAGGCACTTGACACCATGGGCATTGCTGTTAGGAGTGGTATGCACTGTGCCCATCCATTACACTACCGTTTAGGTTTGAAGGGTACAGTTAGAGCAAGTTTCTACCTTTACAATGGAAAAGACGATATTGACGCCTTTATTGAAGCTTTAACTACCATAATCGAGGTGTCTGAAGTACTAAGCGGTATTGGAGAATCCGATATTTGTACTTCTGGCTAAATGATTAAAAAGGGCATAGTTATCTCGAATATTAATTAACTAGTTTTAACAATAATATATCTGACTTGGTAATAGTGGGAGGAGAATATTGGCTAAAATAATACTAACTATACCTGACGAATTATATGAAGTATTAAAGAATAAAGCTAAAGAGAAGAATCTCACTATAGAACTCTTAATTTTAGAGATAGTACGTAAAGAGTTGAAGAAAGAAGAGGTACCCATAAAGAGTATTGAGAAAGTTAGAAGAGAATTATATGATTTAGTTAATAAATTAACTGCTGAACTTCAAAGAAGAATAAATATGTTCCTTGAGAGAAGTGAAGTTCTTGAAGAGCGCATAGAGAAAGCGAGAGCTGATATTGAAGAATTGAGAAGTAGAGTAGACGAGTTATGGGAAGATTATCAGAGAAGACTAGAATGGAGGAGAAAAAGGTATAGAAGGACTACTTCTTAAGCTCCTTAGCTATTTTAATGATCTTATGGGCTACATCAATAGCATCATTACCAAAAATTATGATCATTGGCTCTTTGCCCCAATCCCCTAAATGATAAATTATGTCTGGCACCTTCCTCCCACAAGCTTTAATTGCTTCATCGATACCCCAAGGAATTGTTGCCCCTTCCTTTGCTTTAATTTCCGGAGGCTCCTTCCTTCTATCATAAAATGATATGGTAAAGCCTAGTCTTTTTATAATATTTAGTATCTCATCAGAGTACTTTATGTTAGCTGCCGCTCTAATTGCAGGATTATATTCCATTGCCTTGAGGATTGCTTTAGCTACGTGTTTTGATGCACCAAATTCAGGTGGAGAAGAAGCCTTAATCTTATTGCCAACCTTCACTATTCTTCCGGGTATGCCTGCAACATCCTCAATACCTTTAGCATAGAGTTTAGGTAAACTCATGGCTATGTTCATTTGAACTTCAGGTATTAGCTTAGATACTAGTTCACCATGCTCCTCTAAGATCTTTATAGCTAGCCTTAAATTTGATAATACATGATATTTTTCTGCTGGAATAGCTATCCACGCCATAGGGTTAACTGGCCCGAATCCTTTACCTACAGGTAAACCAAACTTTATAGCCAATGTTATAAACTCCTTGGCAACTCTAACCGCATCAAGAATATTCTTACCTTTAGCTAACTCGGCAGCTATGGCTGCTGAGAAACTACAACCAGTGCCATGAGTGTTCTTTGTCTCTATTCTTGGAGCTTTGAACTCTCTGAAAACGCCATTATAATAGAGTATGTCTATGCTTTCATCACCGGTCATATGGCCTCCTTTCACTATTACAGCTTTAGCACCGTATTCTTCACTAATCTTCTTTGCTGCATTCTTAGCATCGTTTAATGATGATATCTTTAAACCTGAGAGCTTCTCGGCCTCAGGCTTATTTGGCGTTATGACCGTAGCTAGCGGTATAATCTCTTTAATTAAAGCGTCCATAGCTTCAGGCCTTAACAATGGAGCTCCACTCTTTGCTATCATAACAGGGTCTACTACAAGTGGAAAACCATGTCTTTTAACAGCTCTAGCAACAGCTCTAATAATATCACTATTACTCAACATTCCAGTTTTAGCAGCATCAACACCTAAATCTTCAGCAACGGTATCAATCTGTGCCTCAACCATTTCAGGAGGCAAGTCAAATATTGCTCTGACTTCACATGTATTTTGAGCTGTAATCGAGGTTAATGCCACCATGCCATGGACTCCTAGTGCGGCAAAAGTCTTCAGGTCAGCTTGTATACCAGCACCTCCACCACTATCACTACCAGCAATAGTAAGTGCACATGGTATGATTTTTCCTTTAGAAAGCATGTATACCACCAGATGTGAATTGAATTAACCCAGAACCAAGGTATTTATAATACAGTAATAAATATATTTATAACTGAGTATTAATTGTGAACATGATGGGTTAAAAATTGACGCCATATGAGATCGTTGTAGAAAAGGTTCTACCATACATTAAGGCCTTAGTAGCTATTGAACTTCATAAGCAAGGATTAAGCCAAAATTATATAAGTAAGCTTATGGGAGTATCCCAAGCTATGGTAAATAAGTATATTAGTAGACCTCAAGAGTACTATCTAGCGAAGCTTAAACTACTAGACTTAGATGCTGATGAACTTTTAGAGATAATTAAAATACTAACTGTAACCCTGAAGAGAGGAGATATTAAGGAAAGTATAATGGTGCTAAACTCGTTAATAAATAAGCTATTGGTTGAAGGAAGGCTTTGCAAACTTCACATGAAATATTATCCTCAATTATCTAAACCTTGTAGTATATGTAAGGTAACTAGCCAAAGGTATAACATTGACCCTCACATATTAAGTGTAAAGGAGGCAGTTAAATTACTAGAGTCTGACCCCCACGCATATCTTCTTGTACCAGAGGTTGGTTTAAACATAGTTGAATGCGTACATAATGCAAAGAGCATAGGTGACGTTGTCGGTATACCTGGCCGTATAGTTAAGGTTATGAGGAGAGTAAAGGCAGTAGCTGATCCAAGTTATGGCGCGAGTAGGCACCTAGCTACAATACTCTTAGCAGCAAATAGTATAAACAAAAGTATTAGGGCATGCATGAATATAAGATATGATGAAAATTTCATTGAAGTATTAAATAGACGTAAGTGGAGTTTACTCTTCTCAGGCCCCCACAAAGAGCCAAAGAATATTGAGCACGAAATAACTAAGCTACTTTTACAAACAGGCAAGGTACCTAATGCAATTATTGATAGGGGAGGGTTAGGATTAGAGCCCATGATATACCTATTTAGCTCTGATGCTATAAGTGCTGTTAAGGAGGCCCTATCCATAGTTAAAGAGGCTACCCGAATTTTAATATAGCACCCGTAAACTCTCCATCTAGAATCCTCCTTAGAATGTTAGGAGTAACTCTTAGAAATAACTGTTTAAATAACTGTGAGGGCATTCTTTCATAGATCTTTAAGTATAATAAGCTTCTTTTAATTCTGTAACCCCATTCTTTAGTAAACTTTACAAGTCCCTCATATATGATTGATGGATCATCTCGGATAATAGCCTTCCCTACCGCTTGAGCTAAGTATTTAGCCATCACTATACTTGGCCTTATACCCTCACCACTTATAGGGAAAACAGAGCCAGCTACATCACCTAATGCTATAAGTTTACCTTCAATAATATTATCTCTTAATCCACTGAGAGGAATGGATGCAGCAGCCTCTTGAATAACCTTATAGCTATTGAGCCATGTCAATACCTTACTCATTTTATCGATAAATGGTCTAGGGTTAACATTTAACGCTCCAAATCCGACATTGCATGTTCCATCAGATTTTGGTATTATCCAACCATATCCTTTGACCCCTTCTAGTATAAGAGCATAAGCTGCTTCATCATATGGTAATCTTACATTCTTCACCTTTCTCTGGAGTGTTGCGGCAAGCCTCTGTGGCTTAAAATATTTTATTGAGATGCCATTAATGCCGTCACAACAAATAATGAGGTTAGCTCTTACTTTACCTACATCTTTAGCTATAATCGAGCCATTTTTGTTTAAATCAAGTACAGGCTTACCTAATATTATCTTAATGTCCTGTGCCGAAGCATTATCGGTTAGAATTTCCAATAGAAGCCTTTTATTTATAGAAAATCCTTCGATGCTAGCAAATTCTAATACTTTCTCAACAAGTTTACCTTTATAATAGAAGTATATGACAGCTCTTTTGATAGGATAAGCATCAACGTCATTTGGTCGAATATTAAGTATTGAAAGAAGCTCCCTAGGTATAAGCTCGCCACAGGGCTTTAATGCTAGTTTATTATTCTTCTCAAGACTTAACACCTTTAAACCGTAATTACTAATAAAATACGAAAAAGCGGCACCTGCAGGTCCTAGGCCGACCACTACAACATCAAATATTAACAATGTAAACACCGTTAGGTCATTTATTTTTCTCACTTAACCACTTTATTACATTCTTAAAGCTCTCGCATAAAGATAATTATTGTATCGTATTGACTAAGCCTTAAATACTACTAAGTTAATGTCTTAACATTGGTAAATATATGATTTAATAGTTGAAGTGGTGGGGGCCCTTCATTGACCTATATGTCTAATGAATATACGACAGCATTACAGAGGCTACCCGAGAAACACCAAATATTACTATCAGTCATAGTCTTAGCGTTAGCTTTCTCATTAAGATCTATTATTAGAGGAGACTACTTAGGAGCTTTTGCTTCAGCCATAGCTGTAGCCTTAGGCTTTGTGTGTCATGAACTTTCACATAGAAGTACAGCTATGAGATTAGGATATATCGCACGCTATAGGATATGGCCTATGGGCCTTCTCCTTGCATTATTATTGTCGTTTGTGACCTTGGGTAGAGTTGTCTTTGCTGCACCCGGCGCAGTTGTAATATACCCTAAATATTATTGGGTCCCTCTGAGTAGGAGTGACTATTCAAAAATAGCTGCCTCAGGTCCTATAGCAAACATAGTTATAGGTATGGTAGCATTCATACTGGTTAACTTTATGGCTTTGCCTTTATGGATTCATGTACCATTATTGTATGTAGCCTATGTTAATCTTTTCCTCGCATTATTTAATTTATTACCCATCCCACCATTAGATGGGGCAACCGTGTTTAAATATAACATAAAATTATGGGGGGCACTCTTCATTATAACGGTAATTCCATTCATAACTCTATTTTATTAGCTTAAAAGCCATATATTACCAATATTTATATTCGTTAATCCCTCTTCCTTTGCTGCCTTCAAACATGCATGAGCTAGCTTTTTACTTGTGGTCGGTAAATCATTCATTAAGTAGTCTGGATGAAATGCTAATAAAGAGTATGGTATGTTTGGATCTATATTTGCTAGAAACCTAGCTATCATCCTAACCTCGTATTCATCAACATATCCCGGTACCAGTAATGTACTGGCAACTATCAATGGAGGATTGGGTCTCTCTTGAAGCCTTTTAGCCGCACGCTTAATGTTCTCGAATAATGGTTTATTATCGGTCCCCGTTAAAGCCTTATATATCGATGGTGTCCAGGCTTTAATATCAAACTTTATTAGTCCACCGCTTATAAGTGATAGTTCAACAGCTTTATCGAGAAAGTATGGATTCATTAACCCATTTGTTTCCCAACACACCCTGAAGATTCTATCTTTACACTTCTCTAGCATTAGCTCACTAGCCCTTATTGCATGTTGTATTTGAGGTGAAGGATCTCCACCAAAATAGCATACACAAGAAACTCTACTATGTACTGCATTAGCGAGGTCTTCAGCAGAGTGTAAGGGTTTGATTGATGCAGTCATATTTCTATATTGCCAGTTCTGACAGAATAAACAGTCTAGATTACAAGCACCATAAAATACGGCTAGGTTGTAGAATCCTCGTTCGGCAGAGGGCATGTATGCATACTTTGGGTAACCTATGCCTGTACATCCCGGGCAAGTCCATTCGGCAACACAGTTAGTAGGTAAAGGATCATAATACCATTCTACAAGCCCTTTTTCAGGTGTACCAGCTAATCTTATGAGTTTACCATTAACATTCTTTACTAAACCGCAAAAACCAAAGCCGCCTCCTGGTATTTGACACTGATTGGCACAGAGACCACACTTAACACCTTTGGGGTCTTTAGGGGGTTCAGGAGGTAAACCATATCTACCTCTACTACGTTTATGACCTTCCATGGCTATTTTTAGGGCCTCGTTAGGATTCTCTCTTAAACATTCGCCGCAAACACCAAGTATAGATGATATTTCCCTAGATTTTTTGCCACATAGTTGACATTCCTTTTCCTCAATAAATATTCTTGAGATTCTGAATATCATAATTCAACATACCACTGCTTAGTCTTTGCTACGTATCCCAGACTATACACTCCAGGTTACTTATTTTTAGTTTGGTCTCTCATATGCCTGTCTCTTGTAAATTACAAAATATAAGATGACAGAATCTAATAATATGTAATAGTGAAATAGTTATTTGAGTATGGTGGACATAGATTTGCCTATTTCTAGCGAAAGTACACCTTTATTCAACTATTCTCATCCAACCATAAACAGTGTAAAGCTACAGCATACGTCACCAAACGATATAATTAACTATGTTATCAATAAGGTAAAATATCATCCCCATATAACACAATTCTATCCTTGGAAGACCCTAGAAAAGGGGTATGGAGACTGCGATGATATAGCAATACTAGCAGTTACCTTACTTAGAAAATATGGATATAAGTCAACGGTCGTGACAGGTTACATATTAAGCACTAAGGAGACTATAGAATTCAATGTAAAAGAGAAACAAATCAAATTAAAGTTTAAAGGAATATTCCCTCACGCATGGATAGTTTATGAAGAGCATGGCAAACTTCTCTACTCTGACCCTATCGTTAAAAGATACATGGTTTACCTTTCCCTCTACATTTACAGCAGTTACGAGGAATTATTACGAGAACTTAGTCAAATAGGGATAAGCAACACTTATCTTATTTTAGAAATTGACTTACTATATTCGATGATTGTGTCGTGCATATTTATCTTTACCTATATCTTAGCAATAATACTCCTATTCAAACTCCTCCATAAAGCTTAATAATAGGTATTTTATGTTCATAAACCGGTAAGAGCTTATGGTTCATGAATGGGCATTAGCAGAAGCAATAGTAACTACAGCGATTGATATAGCCACTAAGGAGGGTGCAAGAAGGATAAAAAATGTTCATGTTGTTTTGGGAGAACTCCAATCAATAGATAAGAGTATACTGGAATATGCTATAAACGAGTTAAAAAAGAACACCATTATGGATTGTGCAGAGGTAGTTTTTGAAGAAGAGAAAGCAGAATTTAAGTGCCTTAACTGTGGTTACGTATGGAAACTCGACGAAGTAAAAGACTTAATGAATGAAGACATTAAGGAAGCTATACATTTTGTTCCAGAGGCTGCTCACGCCTTCATAAAGTGCCCTAAGTGTGGTAGTTTAGATTATGAGGTTATTAAGGGTAGAGGTGTTTGGATAAAGAGTATAGATGTACTGAAAGAGGTGAAGGAATAATGTACGGTATTGACCCCCGAT
>Ga0180302_10000064_pt1 | contig 38985 bp, 60 predicted proteins | sample GuaBasSediGuay17_FD_121794 | JGI IMG/M metagenome (GOLD analysis project Ga0180302, IMG submission 121794) | Subseafloor sediment microbial communities from Guaymas Basin, Gulf of California, Mexico - Guay17, Core 4571-4, 12-15 cm | ecosystem: Environmental > Aquatic > Marine > Hydrothermal... | reverse complement strand
TATAAACAGCTCACAAGAGTATGAGGATTCAGTTCCAGTAACTGTGAAGTTGAAGTCTGGGGTTGGGTCGCTTGTTGTCGTCCCATTGGCAGGGGAGTTTAGGGTTATTGAGAAGGATGGTGGTATTGATGTAGTTTCCTCACTTCCGAAACTTGAGACTGAAGGCTCTGGGTCGGCGTATTTCGCAATGAAGAAATTATCCCTGTATGTTTGTGTTGTTGCTTTATAATGTCCAAGCCTTACAAAGGCAAGCCCAGTCAGGACTGATGAACTTCCTATCTCTGTATTGTCCACATAAAACTTTGCCGAATAATCGCTACCGACCAATATACAAAGTCTATGCCAGCCTTCACTTCTTTCCAAGCTCGAAGTAGTCCATCCATTTGAAGCATAACAATAATTTGATGTAGATTGAGGGGTATATACACCAACCCCCACCCAATTCGTGTCATCTCCCATCATAACGGTGTTCTGCAAGTTTGATGCTGTTGATAAATCATCATATATCTCAACGCAATACTTTTTGTTTGCCTCGAGTCCTGTTGTTTTATCCAATCGTGATTTTGTAGAACCATCGCTCGTCATGTTACAAGAGTATGTTCCTTCAAAGGCATAGCTTGTAGAAACACCAATCCAACCCGTGTAGCTATCCCAATCATCTATTGCATCACCATCTTCAAAATCATCCGTCCAATTAAAAGTAGCTGTAAAATTACTCGCGGAATCGGCGGAGGGGTTACCGTAATACATATAAATCGTTGTGTTTGTGTTGTTCTCGAGGAAAGGCACTTTTACCCAAACCGTGCTTGAAGGTTCAAGAGTCTCCGCTTGGTTGTCAAGTTCTTTAATAATAATCGCATCTGCAATTGGCGGGTCTGAGGACACGGCAGAATTGTTTTCTTCATACAATAGAATAAATCTCGTGTCGTTCCAAGCAATTAGATACGGGGTTCTTTCATTGCTATCTCCCATCCTATCAAAATAACTTAGGTTTGTTGGAGTATTGCCGATATAAAATTTTATAGCTGCTCCATCCATATTGGCGAAGATGTATTTATCGCCTTTTTTGATTACCGATGGCATTGGAACGATTGAGGATGGAACAAGCTGTTTTTCTGGGCTCCAGGTGTTGCCGTCTGATGAATTTCTATATACAACATAATTCGAGCTACTATTCCCGTAGTAAAGGTATATCATGCCGTCAATATCTTTAAATAGGAAAGGTGAACGTATATCGTTTGTCCCAGGTGCGGTAAATAAATCCTCTGGTGAGGAAAAAGTATCTGTTTCATTATAATATCTTATCCTTCTCATATGCCAGAGGTTATCATCACCATCTCTATCACATGCATATACAATCCACCATTCTGTTGCATTGTAAGGGAACAGTGTTTTGGCTATATTAGAAGAGCCGCATTGGTCTAACATGACAATGTTCCATGTTGTTCCGTTATCATAGCTTCTTGCCACTGAAAGATTATATTTCGTGTAGTCATTCGCAGTAGGATTAACTTTTTGAGAGAAAATTATCATCAACGTGCCGTTGGAATGAACTCTATTAAAGCCCCTTGTTCCGTCAATATCGTATGCCGTGTCTATAATCTTACTTTCGCTTTCAATTTCGTGTGTAACAGTAGAATATTTAGCCAGCCATATGTTACCATCGGTTTCATACCCCATATATATAAACCATACATGAGTTGAGTTGTATTTAAAGCCTGCTGGATTACCCCAGCAGTAGGGTTGCTCTGTCGATTTGTCTGTGTAAAAAGTTTCTATATAGTATTCAAGCTGTCCTGCTGTAAATCTCTCTATCCAAAATGGGATTTCGGTTTCGGTATCTGTTGTTGTATTGAAATATGTGAATCTCAAATCCTTTCCACTATTACTCCAATTAAAATGCTCCCCTACGTTACTACTGTTCAGCTCTATCTTGACTTGATAATCCGTTAAGTTGCCTGCTGTGTTTGAAATGTTAATTGCTTGTCTATACTGCCAAGACGAATTCCACCAAGCATCAACCATCTGAATTGCACATAAAATTACTATGAATGTGATAATATATTTCCTTTCAGCCTTACCTTTCTTTCTTGCCGACCTCCTCAATTCATTATCAACCTCCATTTTCTATTCTAAACCAAGGAACTTCTACCAATTCTCTAAACCTAACACCACAACCATGTCCAATTTCTCCAAATTCTCCCAACATTTCCCCATGGTCTGAGGTTATTATAATTTTCCCATCCAGAACATCTAATAATTTATCAACATATTCTAAAACCAATACCAAATTTTCCAAATATGCTTGTTTCCATTCCATAACATCAACCAAACCATTTAAAAATTTCTCTGGTGTTAGTTCCATTCGCAACAAAAAAGGGTGATGTGGTTGTAAGTAATGAATTATAAACCTTTTACCATAATATCGTCTTATTACCTTCAATGCAACCTTATTTAATTTTTTTGGGTGCAATGAACCTATCTTATCATCAAATATATGAATAACTTTGTAAAAATGTTCCTTCATTTTAAACCCATCAATATCTCTCAAAACAAAAGGATTTGCTGAGATGTATATTATATCATCATAATAACCATCTTCAAAATTTCTTTTCATCCACTCTGGAGTATTTGTTCCAAGACTAATCCTCTTTTCGAGTTTTCCTTCTATCCAATTTACTTTTTCAAAACAATCATATCTACAAGCATCCAAAACAATTAGATAGTTCCAATCCTCCGCCAATACTTTTGTTCCTTTTGAATTACATCCATGAATATAACCCAACAATTTTAACTTTACTTTCTTCACTAACCTTATTCCTTTCTCAATATTCATTTCAATAATTTTTTAGATAAAAAATCTTAAAAAAGAAGAGTTATAATCCATAAGGTGTTATTTCTTCCTCCTTTTTTTCGGCTTTAGGTGTAGAAAGCTCTTCCTTCTCCTTTCTATATTTAATTATCGCTACGATTGCGATTACAATTGCAAGTGCTATAAGTGGCATTAAATTCGGGATTGATAATCCTTGCTCTATAGTGGTCGTTAAAAGTTCAGCATCGTCCGCTATAAGAGTATAAGTTCCTGATTTTATCGGTGTAAATCGGATTACCTTGGAATGACCCTGTGCAATAACATCATTGTTAAGCAGTATCTTCCAATCGGCGGGTTTGTTCAGTTCGATAGTTGCTTCCTTGCCGAACTCGAATTTTGAAGGTGATGAAATGATAGATAGACTTTGTGGCTCGACAGTAAATGTCAGGGTCTTTGGTTCGTATCCTTCAGCTACTGCTTTTAGAGTATAAGTCCCTGGCATCTGAATGTTGAAAAGACCTCGTATTGGAATTCCATTTAATGTCAAAAAAGCATCTACTACGTTGCCACTTGTATCCCTAACCGTAACGTAAACATCTTCATCAAGTTGCGGATTTGGGTTGGAAAGCGTTATTACAAGCTCTTTCTTTATACAGCTAATTTTTTTCTCGACGTTTCCTGCCTTAGCAATTATATCTCCAGCTTCCTCGCAAGTTATGCGAACTTCTCCATCTTCATCTGTTTTTTTGTTAAATGTTTCGCTTGGAGTGATGATTTCGACATTAACACCTTTTTTTGTTTTGCCGTTTACCTTTACAATGAATGTTACATCATCCCCGATGAAATACTTATTCTTATCGGTTAAAATTTCTATCTTAGGTTTGGTTGAATATATTAAAGCCTCCTCTGAGCATGAGGTAAATACTTGGGTTGCTTTAGGGTAACCTGGAACTATAGCCGTTACCACGATGGGGCATTCCACTGTTTCTGGAAATTTAACAGTTGCCAACCCCTCGGCTATATCTGCAGTTAGAGGTTCGCCAGTCAGGGGGTCTTCAACATCAAATATCAACGTTCCCTGCTTAACTGGATAATTCCCATCTGTAACCGTGAAGATAACCTTCTTATTCGGAGCAACCTTTCCAATCATCGATATGGATAAGCCCCCTTTTGCCTGTGATTGTTTCTGCAATGGAAGAAGAGCTTTCTTTCCTATGGTAACCAAGTGCCTATTCTTGGATTGGATTGTCAGGGTAACCTTCCCTTCGTCTCTGTGAATGCTAATTATTCTAATTAAATATTCATCATTCACAATGCAATCAGAATCTATGAAACAGTTAACAGACCCTTGCTTGTAGCCTTCTTCAACATTGCAGTAATTAAATCTAACGCCAGTGTCGGCAAGTGCAACTGGATATAGGTAGAACTTCCCGTAGTCGAAATCAAGAACCTCGTCTGTCGATATGGGCATGTTCTCGAATATTATATATTTGAACTCTTCTGGCTCTTCAAGTTGGTATTGTTCATCAGCCTCGACTAAAAGCCTTGCCCTTTCGTCCTCAATTAGATTGTAGGCTTTCACTCTAATGTGGTCATTTAAATAAGTTATCTCGTCAGAGTAGCATCTCTTCGACTTTATCAATTCATCATTTTCGTAAAGCTTTACCCTGACATAGTCATCGGATATACGTATAATTCTTATGGTATAGTCCCCGAAAGAGATTGTGTCGTCCTCTTCATACCAATCATCAGTAATCTTGTAGAATATCCCCTGCACATTTATTGTGACTGGTATGCTAACAATTGATGTTGGGGTGGTAAACTTGATTTTGCCAGAATATTCACCAGCTTCATCAGGGGTTATAGTAGCCAAAACGGTTTCTGGAATGTTAGCGTGAACAAATTTCGAGGAGGGAAGTGAGATAAAATCGATATCCGAGGATATGAAAACTGTTTGTGAAGTTTGGCTGACCAGGACTATGGGAAAAGTTATCGATGAACCGACGGTTAAATTGAGGAATATCGATGGGGGTGAGACAGTTAATTGGTTCAGTATTACGATATCTGGGACTTGAATTTGAGGTTGGCTCATATTAATTGTGACTATTTTAAATTGACCGCCAGCTTCTATTTTTATTGAGTCGCCATCCTGAAAACCATTCTGGAAATTGCTCGCATCAAAGAAGTAAAATCCATAGTTGTTAGTGGTTGTAAAGAGAGCATCTCCTGTTCGTATATTTATCGCTGTTACATTAACATCTGGGATGCCGTAACCTTGTGAGTTTATAACCCTCCCAAAAATAGGATACGTGGCAGAAACATTAATCATCAATGCGGTAATTAACAAAAATCCTAAAAATTGTTTCATTTTTAATTATTATTATAAAACTCTGTAAAAAATTATTTAAGAAAATTTAAAAATGATGGAACTAAAATCCGAAGAGATGTCCCTGGAATATCTGCTTAGCTTATTCTTGCCGAACCTTATTGGGATTGACCTGGCTAAAAAATTAGCTCTAATTCAAATGTTTTGCAATCCCCTTGAGGGGGAAAGGATGCATATTCTCTATGTGGGAGACCCCGAAACGGGGAAAGGTAAGATTATAAGGGAAGTTGCTAGAATTCATTACAAAGCTTTGTATGCCTCCTCCAAGAGAACGACCCCCGTTGGAATTGCTGAAGCTGTCTCTATGGTTGATGGTGGGATAGTTGTATGCGATGAGCTGGATAAGATGGATAAAGCTGTTCGGGACACAATATTAGAGCCGATGGAAGATGGAACTATTACTGTAAATAAACATGGCGTTCATGAAATGGTTTACGCCAGAGTAAATATTTTGGCTGCGTGTAATCCCAAAGGAGGTAGGTGGGAGGGTAGCTTCGATATGAGCAAAATTCCTCTGGGAAGGGATAACGCTCCAATCCTTAGTAGGTTTTCACCATTTGTAATTCCTTTAAAATTTCTGGATATAAAATATTATGATGAGAAATTGGTTGATGCTTATTATTTCGAGGAGAATATCTCGGAAATTGAAAGGGAGAAAATTAGGAAATGGTTTAGGAATCTCATCAGCAGAAGGTTGGAGGAGGTTCCTAGAGTGGAAATTAATAGGGAGATAATGGAATACATAACTCTAAAGTTCATTAAAGGGTTGAAGAGAAGGTATGATAGGGTCGTTCCCATAGGTCATAGGGCTGCCAGGAGCGTTATCTCAGCCTGTAAGGGTCTTGCTAGGATAGAGGGAAGGAACTACGTTACAATGGAGGACGTTAAGAAAATTAAGGAAATGGTTGAAAGCATTTATAGGACTTGGTTTGTTAATTATTGAAAAATGGACGTGAAAATAGGTAATAAGGACTTGATGACGTATGTTGGATTTGCTTTGCTTTATTTAAATTCTGGGGAGAACGTCGTTTTGAAGGCGAGGGGTAGAAGCATATCCAGGGCTGTAGATGTCGCAGAGATGTTGAAAAGGATAAGCGGGGTTGAAGTTGCTAATATTCGGATTGGAACTGTAAATGTTAGTGGGAGAAAATTGTCCGAGATTGAGATTGAGTTGAAAGCCTCGGCTTAATCTTCCTTTACCCAGGCGGTTTTATACATATATATGTCTTTCGAGCCTATTATCTTTTCAAGTTCTTCTCTTTTCTCTTCAGTTAGAAGACTTGGATATTCTAGGACTATGGCTCTTAGCCCTTTTTCGTCAAGCCACTTTCTTACTCTCTCTGCGGTAATTGTCGATGAAAAACCTCGGGCTTGATAGTAAGATATGTTGTCTTCCTATATTTAGATTTTTTACCCTCTGAATCTATGCATTCCATCACATCATCCTTTACATTACATATCAATGTTTTCATTTTTAGAAGAGTCCAAAAGGGCGAAGTAGTTGTCTTATAAAGTCTATGATTTGTGAAATTATATCAGTGGAGGGCTTTTTTGTTGTTGTGTATTTACAGCCAACCATCTTGTCCCACTTACCTCCTGGGCATAGGCAGTAATACATCTGCTTGACTGCGTCGTATTTCCAAGTTCCGCCTGTTGAAAAGCATAGCTCTTCGGGTTTATATTTAGCGTTAGCACAACCAATAGACCAGCCATACCACCTCATTCCTTCTGGACATTTACATCCGTTTTGCCAGACTCCGCCATCTTGAATACAGCGTCTTACTATCTCTTGGAATGGAATATCGTATTCAACTATTTTGTAGTAGTTGTTACAGATGTAAACTATTCCCTGAGAGGTGTATTTCTTCTCACAAGCTATTGCGGGGTTCAACAACAGTATTAACCCTATTATTATAGCTATCCTTTTCATTTTTTAGCACAGGCGTATAATTTGCTGAATGTTGATTTGTCCAATTCTTCAACCAATTCTTTTGCCCTGGGATAATCCGCATCTACTATTGCGGATAATATCTCCGAAATCTTTTTATCTTCCTCTTTTAAATCTAAACCACAGCTTAAACCCATCCTGTTTAAATTTATTCTCAAAGCTCTTAGCGAATTTGAAACTGCTACCATGCTTGGCTTTGGCTTCTCCAGCTCAGACTCCAACTTATGGATGAACTCGAATGTTCTCGAAGCATCTACACCGCAACGGCACTTGTCGCTCATGCTTTCTCGTCCAGTTTTAAATTCCATAATTTACCTCCGACAACACAGTAAACCTTATATTTATCTATCTCTTTACAACCTCCTTCCTTAAATAAGTTCACCCAATCTTCAAATTCGTCTTCCAGTTCTTCTAATTTTTCCTCGTCCATTTTCTCAAATTTCTTTAATTATTTTTTTAATTTCTTCTAAATCATCTTCAAGCCACGAAGAGACTCCCTCCTTTTCTGCGAACTTTACAGCCTCTTTGGCTACATTTATTGCTGTTCTGTGGTTGTAGTAAAAACTCTCTGGATGCGATGGGTCTTCAGAACCGAAATAATTTGCCCCCTCTGCTACTGCTAACTTAATCAGAGGTAAAGCACATATAACTGCATACTCACTTGATTCCTCTTCCAATGCGGCATTTACGCAATCTATTAAAGCTTTATATGCTTTTATACCCTTTTTTTCTAATCTTTCTATATCCATTTTTACCACCAAATAGATTCAATTCTTCTCCTACGGTATGGTCTATGATATGGTCCTAGTAATGAGCGTAATACTCTCTTTTGCTCTGGAGTTCCGCAACGCTCAAGTATCCATTTATAATCATCTTCCTTCTCGGCTATTTCTTTAGCCAATTCTTTTGAAACTCTGAATATTTTTGTTCCAACTTCATTCCTACCTGCCCAGCAAAGCCCAACAACGACTGGATTTCCTTCATCATCAACTAACCAAGCACCAGACCACTTCGCAAGGAATTTGGGAACTCCTCTATCCCTCCAACATTCGTAGGCGTATTTTGCCAACTCGTGGCAGTTTTCCATTTTTATTTATCCGACCTTCAATCCCATATTGGTCTAATTCTAATCCTTAATGGATATGACGTTACAGTTACACTAAACTTTTTCTTAGACCTCTCCTTTATGGTAAATTTCATTTCACGTCCTTTCTCATCAAAATACTTGGATACGTCCTCAAGCATACCTATAGGTTTAGTTATATCAAATAATTTATTATCATTTTTATCAAGATAGGTTATACGAAATCCAATTGGGTAATTAAAAATATGTAGCTCTCCATCACCAAGTCCTTTCATACCTTTAAATACACATTTTTCGTATGCTTCCTTTCCACCTCTTTCAAAATCGTAATATTCCACAAGCTCATATTTGCCCCCCATTGCTTTGCATGTCGATTTAAATTCGCTCATTTTTATTTCATAATAAAATTGAAATCAGGGGATAAAAGACAAATGGTGGTATTTTTCTGTCGAAATTCATTTTTCACTTTTCCAATGCTCTCTGTAAGGAAAGCAATTTATAAAAGGAGGGCTAAAAGATTAATATGACAGTTTATGTCATTGAGGACTTGGATTTTTTTCTAGAGCAGGCTAGGAACTGTAGGCACAAGCTATACCAGATTAATCAATTTGCTACTGGAATCGAGGTAAGGCTCAGAGCTGGAACTCTTGGCTTTAGAAAGGAATACAAGTCCGAGAGTGATGAGGAGTTCCAGAAAATTAAGAGAATAATAGAGACCGAAGGCTTCATAGAGGTAATAGAGACGATGTCAGACGACCAATTTTTTATTTGATTTCTTGAGCTTCTTTTCTAACCCTTCTAATAACTAGAATTAGATGGTCGCAGTCTTTTATATTCTGCCACTTGATTTTGAGTTCGCCCATTTTGTAAAGGTAGTTAATCATGCTCTTAAAGGTTTTGCTTGAGACCGATATTGTTATAGGTTTCATTTTCGACTATTTCTTTTAACATTTTAAGTGCTTTTCTGACTGTGTCTCTACAATATTCGCAGTTTCTAATATGCTCTCTACATTTATTGCACGAGTGAATTTCTTTAATGAGGATACATGCGTAATGTATCATGCTCAGTTTTTTACCATTAAATCTAAGCTTATCTAAGTAATCAAAAAGTGAATTCTTAAACTCGTCCCAATCTTGAAAATTTAGTTCCATTTTAAATGGGGTATTGCTCTAGAAGGTCTTTTGATAGCTTTCTATCGATGTTGTTCTTTAGCTCCTGGATTCTATCCTTGAGTTCATCTAGCAGAAGCTTATCCTCTACCGATTTCTCATATCTCTGAGAAATCTCATCTCTTAACGAGGATATGCTGTCCAATAAATGGTTAAATTTATCCAAGTTCTTCTGGAGGAGAAGTTGCTGTTTATTCAATCTTTCTATCGCTTTAGCTTTCATGTGGTTCAGAATGTTCGCCTGTAGTATGACCTCCACCAGCCTCTCCTCCTCCTTCTTCCTTCTTTTCTCCTCCTCTATGAGCCTCAGCCTCAGCTTCTGGGGGTTTAGGTTCATATTTCAATAATTTTTCTCTCCATTCATTTATTTTATCTATTTCTATATCAACCGTTGGTTTTGATAATAACTCCAGATTCATCTCCTTTAGCTTTTCAACCGTTGATGCCAGCTCAACTATATTTTCGCTCTCTATTGCTTCCTTGGCAATTAGATGCTTTCTCATTTTTCTCAGGTTGTTGTTTATTTTTTCCAATTCCTTCAACTCTGAATCCAGAAACTTGTTGAAATTGTATAGCTTTTCAACCTGTTTTTCGATTATTTCCAGTTGTCTCATTGTCTCCTCTATTTCCTTTGATATGTAAACTCTCGCTAATTCAAATGCTCTTCTTTCTAGCTCATTTTGTTTGATTCTGTATGCTAACTCTGAAGGTCTCATCGGCAATTCTGTTTGCAGGTCATCAAATGAATACATCCTTTTAAGCTCCTCTTTAAGTTTGTCTATGTTCATCTTCTCCTAGAACCTTGACTATTATCTCTGAGGCGTCTATCTCACCCAATAAGGGCAAGGGTGGTTCTTCTTGACCGAATGTTTCGTCTAAAACTGGGTAATTCAGATAGCCTTCCAAAATCGATAGCAGTATAGGATGATATGGAAATGTTCTAACCCCGAGGGGGGAATATAAGGTTATCTCTTTTGCTAGGTTTCCATACCCTCCTTTGAGTATAGCCTCCCTATTGAAATATACGTGAATGAACTCGTGGACAGGCTTCGCCTTTTTTATCTTTGGCGGGGGTGTATAGCTCAGGTATTCGTAAATCAGGAGTAATAAAATTGCTAGATTTGCTATAATAAGTAGCCACGTCAAATTAAAGTAAATGATAATGGCTAATGTTATTATTGATACGAAAATTATCTTTTTTATTGTTTCATGCATATAATTTTGGGATGTGCCTTCCATTTTTATCCCACCCGATGATTGCTATTTCCTTATCCAGATACCAGAGTGCGTCCTCATACCTTTCAGCACCCTGAGTGATTAGTTTTTTCTTTCCATCGATTAGTAGCAGTGGATACCAAAAATTGTTATAGTGGAAAAATCCTATTAAGCGACCCAATCTTTCATAATTGGGGGTGATTGCTTTAGGTAGGGAAGAAATCCTGAAGAATTCCCCCTCTGTTACTATTGTCTTTACAAAGATATCTAGCTGTTCTGATAGTTTTTCATTTACTGCAAATGCTTTTGTTTCGTAAAGTTGCTCTATCAGTTTGTCTCTTTCCGCCTTTAAACGGTCTCTTTCTGCTATCAGCTCAGATATGAATCTCTGGAGTTCTGGGTCTAATTTCTTGAAATCTCTCGGCTTTACAATTAAATATTTTCTTGGTGCGGGTCTATACTCCAAAACTCTCGTTTTGAACTTTGCTAATGACGCCAATATCTGCTCAATTATTTGGCTGACCCTCATTTTTCTAGAGCTTTGAGGAATCCGAGATATTGATAAACTGAAACTGCACCTATGATAAACATTCCTTTGTAAAATAGAATTGGGGTTGGAATCTCGTCACCGAAATGACGCCTCACCATTTTTATCCTTGGGTCGTATTCTTCATCAGCGTATATGATGTCTATATCATCGAGCTTTAATACCGATGCTAGTTCTGCTTTTGGGCAAAAATAACATGGATAACCCCCTATATCCCTAGCTATGATTAAAAAGGGTTTCATTTTTCTTTAATTCCCAAGCGTTCTAAATCTTCTTCTGTTAATTCTTCTTCAACTATTGGGGCTGTTGGTCTCAGCTTCTCCTTTTTGAGTCTTATTGATGGAGCTCCTCTGGGCAACGCCGTTGGGACTATCAATCCCGATGTTAGCCTTACTGTTCCAGGAATTAGGTCTATTAGCTCTGAAATATCCTCCTGTGGGTATCCGAAAAAGTTTCTTGAGATTTCCCCTTGTGAAAATTTCGAGTATGCATTATATTTCATTAAAATTTCCTTCTTTAGCTGTGTCATTTCGTTAATTACCATTTCTGGCGGGTGGTTTTCGTTCTTCAACTCGTATGAGTCTATACTGTTTTCCTTATACCATTCTATGAATGCGTAAAGCTCTGGATAATTTCCCCTTGTGTAAAGCTCTACATCATGTCTGTGATTTGGTGAGAATAAAAGCTTAGTATTCTGGTATAAGTCAAATATTTCTCTGTATTCCGACCTAATGCCAAAGTTTCTTGCCAGTTTGTATAACCTTGATAACCTGCTTAAAAGGTAATCTAAATCGACATTTATGTTGTATTTATGTCCTATTTTATTGTAGAATCTGTATTTCAATTCATATAATGTAGCATACACGAAAGCTAATGCTGTAATTACATTGCCGAAGTAGTCTATTATTTTGCTTTTAGCCCCTAATCCGTATTCATCCAAGCTATGTATATTTTCTCTTATTGTTCTTATATCGTCGATGACACTCTTCCCCTTCTCTTCCTTAGGCAGGTTTGCCCTTCTGATGAATTGTGCAAACTCGAATAAGAGCATGTCGAATTGTTCCCTTAATGTCAGCAAATCTCTAATTACCGTGTCCCTCTCCGTTAGAGGGGTCGTGTCGTAGATAATGCTCAGTAATGTATTTGTTAGCCTATATGCGTGCTGACATATCATTTTAAATTCCTTTGGTGTATCATGTGCCAGAGTAATCCAAAGTAAAGGGTTAATCATTTTTTCATCTCTTTGCAAGGTTCTTCGCCCAGGTTCATTTGCTTTTTAAGCAGGCATTCTTTTTTATCACATATATTAAAGTATGGGCAATTCGTAACCAAGATTCTCGTTACCTCTATCCCGTGTTCTTTTATTTTAACTGGGATGAGCAAAATGCCTCTATCGGAATCTATCAATGTTAATGGGTTGAGGGCGTATCTTTTTTTAACTCTCTTATCTATCGGGTCATCAACCTCGATAACAGCCCCAATTTTCAATAATTGTTGTATCCTGTATTCTACCCTATGCTTATCTATTCCTAGCTTTCTGCTCAACTCGGCTACGCTTAATGTATTTTGATATGATAATAGCTGAATTACATCCTTATCAACGCTTGTTAAAGTTTTGTCCTTCTTTGGGGTGATATTGTCCAATATGGTTAATAAGCCGTCATCCGACAATGCGATATATCCCTTGTCTTTTAGTTTTTTTACGGATTCTTTTACGGATTTCTGGGAATACCATTTTGACAAAACTTTACATAATGTTGTGACCTTCCATTCTTTGGGTTTGCCTAGTTCATTTAAGATAGCGATATGCTCGCTATCTATTTTCATTTTCTTTCTTTTCGTATTCTTTGCTATATTGTGCCATTTTTTGGAAGAATGGAAGGTTTCTTGCTACGTGGTAAAGCATCTTAGTGATATCCTCTGGATTTTTTGCATGTATCCTGCTCAACGGGACTGTTTTGATACTGTCCCCCATGTCTATAACCTTGAAATGCCCCTCTAGTATCTCGCCAGAGTCCGTCTCCATCATACAGATTGCTGTATCTGGTTCATCTAGGTCTATATAGCAAGTAAGTTCCTTTCCATCCACCTCCGTGCTAAATTTTTTCTTTTTCTTCATTTTTTCAACAATATGGGTATAGGGCAATAGGGGTCTCCCAAATAGCCCTTGGGGTTAATATCGGCATATATTGTGCAACCCCCTCCGCAGTATCTCCTCAGAGGACAAATTCTACACTTGTCTATGTATTTCTCATCTCTCATTAGTTCGATACGCCACTTGAGCAGTTTATTATAGTTTTTTAGTATCTTATCAAATTCGTCATTGAAGATGTTTCCTAGGTAATATTTGTCGTTCATTGTATAGGGGCATGGATAAACATCTCCTCTCTGGTTCACCAAGATTCGACGACCCCAAGGGCAGATATAACCTCTCTTTGCAAAATATTCGTAATATTTTTGATAGTAATAGTCGTCATATATGTAAAATGGGGAATCATCAACCATGATTCTATCAATTGGTTCGTTATATTCCTTTCTCAGTTCTTTTATGTTGTAGTAAACTTTAGCCAATCTCTCCTCATCTGGGATTAAGTCTTTAAGCTGAGACCCCCTGCCAAGCTCTTTGAAACGGATTCCTATCCATTTTACACCTAGTTTTAACGCTAATTCTATCGCCCAACTTAGTTTGTTATTCTTGAATATTGTTGTTCTTATTGAAACGTTTGTTCCGTAAGCTTCAGCCAGCAATGGTAAGGAATTAAAAACCCTCCTTAAGTGGAATTTCCCTCTTATTTCAGCGTCATCCTCTGGAGACCCCTCTATTGAAACGTGAATTCCCAAGTTGCGGTATAATTCACGTATTTCGGGTTTTGATGACTTTAACATAAAAGGCAACATCGTTTCTATAGTTCCATTTGTTTGGATTGAAACCGAATCGAAATTCAACAAAGCTGTTTCAATTAGTTGGTAAAAATCGGGTCTTATTGTTATTTCTCCCCCCCAGATATTCACCCTTGTTATCCCGTTTTCCTTCAGGATTTCATAAACCTGCTTTACCTCATCGTAGGTTAGTTCCTCCTGTGGAATATCCCCTATGAAGCAATGTTTACATCTCATATTACAAATTGACGTCGGAACGACATCTGCTTGCTTAAGCTTCAATATTGGCTTAAGTTCTAGAGAATCTCTAACGAATTTCGGCATCATTTTTCAGGGAAATGGGGTTCTATATCTATTTTGTCCTTTATTTCATCAAGGGTCTGTAAGGATTTCTTGGGTATTTCTTCACCTTTTTCTAATGGTTTATATGATTTTTTAGCCATGTAGATTATCCCCCCGATTAATAGAAGTCCTATTCCCCACCACCACCAATCAATATTACCCCCTGCTTGTTGAGCTATTGTTGTTGGAGGGGCTATGGTTATTGTTTTACTTACAGAAGCGTAACCAGGTTTTGATGCCGAAATTGTATAACTTTTCTGGGTTATTTGAAAGCGGATAATTCCACTTTTATCTGGTGAATAAGTAGCTCCGTTTATGGTTACTGTTGCATCCTTGATTATAGCCCCTCTTTCATCTCTTACTACTACCATTACAGTATCTCCGATTTTTGGATTCGGTGGGGAGACAACTATCGTTAATTTTTTCTCTCTTGTTTTTATTTCTTTCGTTACTGTTTTGAAATCTTCTTTCTCCGCTTTTATTGTATAAGTTCCGTCTTCATCTACTTCAAATTCGGCTTTTCCATCCTCAGTTGTTAATGTTAGGGTATTGCCAGATGGCTTTGTTACCGTTATTGTAACATCATCCAGAGGCTCATCCTCGAATTTGACGGTTATCGTAACTGTTTCGTTTTTTGTCGGATTTGTTGGTGAGATTTCCATCGAGAACTCACACGGTTCACATGGTCCTCCGCAATCTACACCCACTTCGCACTTTCCATGATGGCAATTTTTCTGCCCATCTGAACAATTACCCTTCATCTTTGAGGAGTATAACTCCCCTACCTCGCAGGAGAATACTTGAGGGGATATCTGGTATCCAGGGGCTGATGCCGTCACTAATAGGGGGCATTCTATTGTTTCTGGGAATCTAACGGTTGCCAATCCTTCAAATATATCTACCGTTATTGGTTCTGGGAGGTCTATGGTTAGAGTTCCAGTTCTTATGGGGTTATTCTCATAATCTCTTACATAGAAAATTATTTTTGCTCCTGGTGCAATTCTACCTGCAGCGATTGAGATATATATCTTTCCCGAATTTGAAGGTTGTTGCTGGGTTGAAATTTCGGTTGGTTTAACATTTGTTTTGTAAACCAAATATTGCTTCTTTGATTTAAGGTCGCAAATTATTGAACCAGCCCCTGCATAGTTGATTCTGTTTATGTCATGTATTGTAAGCAGTATATCGTTGCCTATCTTACAATCTTCGTTTATAAAACAGGTTATTACATGCGGGGTCGTGCTTGGGGTTGGATAATAGTCAATTCTTGCACCAGTATCTGCAACCGAGTTGAGGTATATGTAGAAGGAGCCGTAGTTAAAATCTAGCCATGTTCCTGTTTTTATCTCCTCATTCTCGAATAAAGTGTATTGGTAAAAGTTTTCAAAAACTTCGTATTCTTCTGTGGCTTTTATTGTTAATCTAACTTTATCTTCATCGCTATCTAATTTCTCAACTATAATCTTAAAGTTACCTATTTTTGTTTCCTCATCTTCATAACATTTTTTCGTGTCTATTTCTTCCCCGTCTTCTTCAACTCTTATTTTAGCATATACTGATGAGATTCTAACTATTTTTATTGTATAGTCTTCGATGTTTATCTCCTCCCCCTCTGAGAACCATTCGGAATCGATTATTGTATAATATTGCTTCAATACATGAATCGTTATCGGGACTGTCGCATAACCGCTAAGGTATATATTTCCTGCATAATCCCCTTCATCAGCATCTTCTGGAACTTCTATATTTACCGTCAATTGCTTCTGTTCATTTGGATTTATCACAAATGATTGTGGCGAGAAGGAAATCCACCCCAAATCAGATGACGGATTTATTACTATTATGTTTCCGATGTTGGTTATTAATAGGGTTCTGGAAGTGGTTTCTCCAGAGTAGAGGGAAACATCTAATGAAGCGGGGGAAACAGTTATATGTGGGAGGGTAGTTGAGGTTGTAGTGGTGGTTGTTGTGGTAGTAGTGGTGGTTGAGGAAGGATACAGGTTTATATTAACATTAGAAGAACCCTGAGATTTATTAATTAATGCATTATTATAACCGATTAAATTTGAATACGTTGCCACCAATAGGATTATATCACCATCATTTAACTGAGAATCGTCTATTGTTATGATATAATCTCCGTTTGGATTTGTATAGTCGTAACCTAGTAGAGTTGAATCTTTATACGCTTCTACTCGGGCATCTGCTTGTGGATTTGAATTGTAAAGGACTTTCCCGTATATCTGATAACCTGTTACCGAACCGATTAAATATAAGATTATCAACCCAATATATAGTTTTTTCACGTCCATTTTCAAATAGTGGATTTTTTCTTGTAAAATTTATTGGGAATTTTTATTTAAAAATTAAGGTGATGTGTTTGGTTTTTGCTATATTTATAGAGTGATAGTTTAATATATTAATATGAAAAAGATAGATAGAATGATTTTAGAGCTACTGGATGAGAAGCCGATGACTGCTTACGAAATATCCAAGAGGTTAAACTGCTCTTGGGGAACAGCAATGAATCATTGTCTTAAATTGGAGAGGATGGGTTTGATTTCTGGAAAAAAGAAACACCATGGGTTCCAAGAGAAAGTCGTATGGGAGAGAATTAAAGAAGTTTAAGGTTTTGATAGTTGCAGAGGTATCTGAGGAGAAGCTTAAGGAGTATTTTCTTTGTAGAAAACCACTCTTTGAAATATTAGGAAAGATAGAAAAAATAGAAATTAAAGAAAGTGGTGAATCAATGTATAATGGTTAAACTCACCTTGATTCAAGGTGATGCATTAAAAGTTCTTAAGCATCTGCCTTCGGAGAGTGTGGATTTAGTAGTTACCGACCCGCCTTACAATATTAGTCAAGAAAATAAAAAAATCACAAGAAAATATCTTAGTTCAAAAATGCATAAAAGAAATTCAGATATTATCTTAGATTTTGGTGACTGGGATAAAATGAGTGAAGTGGAATATAAAATATTCACCGAAATATGGTTTAAAGAAATAGCAAGAATACTTAAGAAAAAATCTTGGTTTTTTTCTTTCTTTTCTAAAGAAAGAATAGGATATTTTACAGACCCCATCAATGGATTATTTAAAAAATATGGTTTTAAAACAAGAACGATAATAACGTGGTGTAAAACTAATCCTACACCTTCATTTAGGAAAATAAACTTCCTATCTTCAACTGAATTTATAGTTGTTGGGTCAAAAGGGGGGTGTAAGGTAAAAAATTTTCTACAACAAAAAGAAATGAAAAACTACTATATAACTTCGAATTCGTCTTCTTGGCAAGAAACAAACCATCCAACTGAAAAACCAATAGAATTAATAAAATGGATTATAAAAATTTGTAGTAATAAGAACGATACTGTTTTTGACCCATTTCTTGGCTCTGGAACGACCATGAAAGCATGTTTAGAGCTTAATAGAAACTGTATCGGGATAGAAATTAATCCTGAATACGTAAAAATCGCTAAAAAACGCTTAAATTGGGGTAGTAGTTTGGGGGATGTTAAATTCGAGTTTTATAGAGAACAAATTTAAGTATAATTAAAATGGGTAAAAATCTTGATTTACAGTTGTGGTGTGCGAGGAAGAAAAAGGAGAAGTTTGATATTTTTAAGATAGAACCTGTTAGGAAATCCGTTAGAAAACCTATGGGTGGATTATGGACTTCAACGTTTACTCCTGACAGGGAATATTGTAGTGATTGGATTGAGTGGTGCTGTTCTGAGATGCCTGAGTGGGTTAGTGGGGAATGTTATTTAATTAAGCCAAGTAACGATGTTAAAGTTTATGAGATTAATAGTAAAGAAGACTTTGAAAATCTATATATGAAATACCCTAGGAACATTAAGATTGGTGACTATATTCATAGAGGTATTGATTGGGAAAAGGTGTGTAAAGACTATGATGCCGTGCATTTAACTGAAAGAGGGCTGAGTGAAATCGGCACCAGCCTTTATGGTTTTGAATTGTGGGATGTTGAATCAACATTTTGGTGCAGACCTAAATTCAGTGAAATAAAACATATAAGTGAAGTAAAAGATAGGAAATGTAAAGTAATATGTGATTAATCATTTAGAATGGACGACCATTCACAGGATAAACGATTTAGTAAATTCTTCAAAGTTTTCTTTTGCTTCCGACCCTATCTTTCCAAGTTCTTTTTTTATCTTCTCGGTGTCTCCTAATTTCAATGTCTTTTCTATCTTGTTGCGTATTTCACGATATTTTTCATGCGTTTTATCAAAAGTAAAACATTTAATTATGACATCATCGCTATCTGGTTCTTTTGAGCTGCCTATACATGCTACATCAGCATTACTATGTATTGCTAAAAGAATATCATTTGCTGAGGGTTTTAGCACAAAAGCGTCTCTAACTATCTCAGTAGTTTTTTCCTTGAATATTGGTTTAAACCATTCTATAAAGTCGATTTTTTCAGCATCCCATGGATGTGTATGAAAATCGCCGATGAATTTGCCCTCTATACAATGAGGGGCTAATCTTATTTTCTCTTTCTCTCCTTTAACTATTTCAATCTTTATTTCATCATCAACTTTACAGAAATTTGCCCCATATTCAATTCCTTCGGCTATAGAGGTTTTGGTTAAATCTATTAGTTTTGGCTTTATTTTCTTAAGGGCTTCTATATCCATTTTCACATCATGTTTCCAATACCGCTCAAAACCAAGCTAATCATATACAGAACAGCTAAGAACATTATAGCTTTGATTATCCCTTGAAAATTCGCCAACATTATTTTTGATAAGTGATACCAAACCAGCGTTGTAAAAATCCACAATGTATGTCCTATTCCCTCTGTTAATTCTGGATGGTTTATACTTGTAGCTATTTTCTCGGCAACGTATAGATGACCAGCCCACAACAAAGGAATTAAAGTTCCGAATAGGAAGATTATTGTATTCTCGACTATATTGTTAGGGAGCGTTGGTAAGTTCACCCCCACCACCTTCGGCACAGGCTTTATAATAATAAAATTATCGAAGAACGTGTGAACTACTCCCCGCTTACGCAGGGAGCTTCCTGCTTCACAGTGCCTTTCGGCACTCCACAGGCTATCCCCCTCGTCCCGAGGGTTCATCTTTATAATAAAATTACAAAAAATTCATAAAAAATGGACGAGATACCTTTCGGCTCTCACCCCCCCTCTCGGATAGAGTTAAAGCCTGTAAACTCTCAAAAGAAATTCATGTTCATCGAATTCAGCGAAAAATGTTGCTCCGCATTGCTCACATTTTGTCTCGGGGTTGTTCTTGTCTGGGGGGATTATATCATTGCCACAAAGAGGGCAATGCGAATAACTGAAAACTATCAAATCATTGCCTTTTAATTCGTCCATTTTCTGATAGTCACAAATGTTTTTCTTCCAACAATTCTATGATTCTGTTCAATCTTTTAGCTATGAGTATCCCAGCCTCACAAGCGGCAGAAGCATCTGGAGTTATATGTCCAAAGCCGATACATATTCTCTTAGCTCTTGAAATATCTTCTATTATTTCCTTTTCTTCATCAGTTAGTTTATGTTCAATCTTCTGTTTGACCATAATGGACTACATCATCTGCTGGGTGAACTGCTCCGCTTTCCCTCTCATAATAAAAAATTAAAAAGAGGAATTAAAGAGGTATTACACTAAAGATTCCTGTTATTATAGCGGTTATTGGCAATAGCTGTGTCACCGTAGGAATGAGCATTGCTGCCACGAAAGCCATTGCAGGTATATAAGCAATGTTCCACATTCCTAGGTCGAACTGCCTCACTATGTAGTTCTCATAAACATAGTAGAGTAGGTATCCCACTATTGCTCCTGCAAGTAAGTAAGATACTGGGGTAACCCAACTCATTATTGGAACAACTCTAGCCATGGCTAAGGAGAATACCGCCACTAAAGACGTTGTTAGTATCCCTAATTTTACTTGTGGCATCGATAAATGGGCTGTTATATAGTCCTTTAATAGGGTTACTACCGCTACTGCAATGAATCCAGATAATGCCAAAGCTGCCAAGGATTGCTGGGTCGTTAGTGGCTGACCCATTATCAATAGCATTAAAGCTCCAAGTATAGTTCCTCCTACAAAAGTGTTCACGTAGTCCAGCAAGAACCACCGTATGTAGAACAATAGGCTTCCAAAAAGCAATATCAACGATGCTAAAACCGCTGTTTCAAGTGTAATAACTCCCTGGCTCACTAGGAGGTATGCTGTAGCCAAAGCTCCAATACCAACGGCTTTTTCATAGGGGTTTAGTTTATCCCAAAATTCTTTTATTTCCGCAATCATTTTTCCTTAAATGAGTGTTATTAATTAAAGTGATACATGGGTTAAAAGCAAGGTAGTGGTTTTTTTCTGGTGATTTCATTTTTTGAGTCCTTCAGCTAGACCTCTTCCAAATCTCGCACTCCATGCTGCTACGTATTCTGGGAATAATAATATTAGCAGGATTATAGCTCCGATTATTATAGCTCCAAATATTAGACCTATCCAGAACATCATGCATACGAGCTTCCAAGTTGCATAACCTAACAGTAATGCTATCAAGAACGGTTCTATTTTAGCCTCGATGAATATTCTCTTAAGGAATAATAATGATGCTAGGAAGACAACCCCTCCTAAGGTTAAGGAGGTGAGCCAGATGAATTCAGCGAGGGGTATTCCGAATATTTCAGCTATCCTAACCACATCGCTTTGTGCTGTGTTACAGGTGAAGCACTCCTCCAGTATATCTATACCAGGAATTGCTGGGACACACCTATGATTCTTGGCTACGTAACCTGGCGGGCATTCTAATTTCTCACATCTTGGAATTAGGTGTTTGATATCCCATCTGCATACTTCATCATCTGCACAGGGTTCATGGGTTGTTGGGTCGCATAAACAATCATCTGGACAGTTAAGCCATGTTTCTCCTGGTTCGCAGATTCTATTTCCGCATATTGGCTTCCATCCTGGAATTGTTGTCGTGGTTGTAACTGGTTGAGACCTACATTGTTGTGTTATTGGGTCGCAACCGAATTCGCAATGCTTGTAGAAGTCCCATCCCGTTCCGTATTGGTTGCATACATATAAATCGTCTCCAATGCATCTGGTTTGTCCTGGGGTGCATGTTGTCTCAGGAATCCAATTTATGTAAATGTCTATTGTGTCCTCCCCTCCAAGTGACCTGGCAGTAAGTCTGCATATATCCGTGAATCTCGTCATTATATCTCTTGGTAGAGCAATTGGAATTGATAACTCGACTATGCTTCCTGATTTAACTTCTGTTTTGCCAGACCAATAGTATCCAGAATCACATGAAAGGTATAGGTCTATATCTCCTGTCTCTCCTTCATTCTTTAGATGTGGTTTAGCATAGACCGTTTCCCCTTCTCTTGCAGACAGGGATAGGCTCCTCTCCACGAATTTGGGTATAGCCACTAATTGTTTTATTCCAATGGTCTCAGCCTTTATATGCAGGGTGAATATCGGATACGTTGGGTAGTAAATCGGGTTTTTTATCGAGACAATTATTTTATCCATGGTTGATGTTGGTTGGAAGCCTCTCTGCTTTAATCTGTCTTCGGCTTTTTCTATTTCAGAGATTACGTTGTTTAGAGAGTTCATCGCTTTTATTAATTTTTGACCATCACATGGAAGCCCAATGTTACAATCATCTATAGTTTTGACAACTTCATGATGCCAATCCTCATAATCGCTTATTAAACTCCTTGAGATTAGTTTCCAACCGTGTGGGATTGGTTCTGGGGGAAATCCTGTTATTGTGTAACCAGATACTGGAACTAATCCCTCCGTCACAGGACAGCTCCTACCAGATTGAAGGTTGCCCTGCCATTTAAGATAGGCTATTTTTTCACCTGCGTATTCAAAAAATGTTGAGAAAGTCATTTGTTCCTTTGGTTGCCCTCTTTCATCCACCTCAATATAGTTTGTTATTGTTCTTTCTATCGGTGGGAGACCCTCTATTGTTAATCTGAACCTGGCTTTGAATTCGTTTACTCTCTCTTTTATTAAACCTGTATAGCCGTGCATTTGCTTACCCATACACCAATATTCAAGACCAAGAGGGTGGATTATGGTAAACCCTCCTTTGGAGATACAATAATCTTCTAATTTAAAGGGAGCTACATAGTTTGTGCATTCCCATGGGGATAAGAGAGAGCATCTTGAACCACAATAAAAACCTGGAAGTGGCTTATCTAATTGGATACATTTGGTTACGATGTAGAAGGATTCTATTTTTCTGTCTTCTTCTATTGAGTAAGAACATCTTTGGTCTAAGTATGTATTCTCGAATGTGAAGCCCTTTTCTGCTTTTACGCCAGCTTCTCTATCAATTATTTCATCTGGAGAAACAACCTTTTTTATAGTTCCGTATAATTCCTGAGAACCAATGACCTTAAAGAGGACTAAAAATGCTGGTTCGTTAAAGTAGGGGTCTCTTGACTGATAATCTACTTTATCAATTGAGAAGACTTCTATTGCCATTTGAAATGGTTTGAATAGAAAAATTAACGCTATGGCAATCAGAACAAGTAATAGGCGTGGGTCTATCTTTTTGGTCATAATTTTTATTTGGTAGAGTTAGGTTAAAAGCCAGATGGTGGTTTTTTTCTGGCGATTTCTCTTTTGATTCTTTCTATTTCTTCTCTCGTGAAACTTGGAAAGACCTTCATTATGAATTCTGGAGTAAAGCCACGTTCAATCATTAGGGAAACTGCCTCGTATTCTCTTTGGAATTCAGGCAATGTTAATGCGGTTTGGGATAAGAATCTCCTCCTGATATCTTCGATTAATTTTTTAGCGATTTCTTCATTCGTAGTTTCAATTCTTACATTACAAATAGTTTTGTTATTGTCTTTTTTACACTTTATAGTTATGTTCGTTTCAGAAGTCATGATAAAAAATTAAAAATAAAAAAACAAAAAAATTTGGTATGTTGTTTAGTTCACATTCAGCACAGCCGTTCCTTCGCAAGCACCAGTTATACCGATATTGTTACCGTAGTCGTCTTGCATACCTATAGTTGTTCCTGGTTGTGGCCAGATGAATGTAGCTTGGTCAACAGCCCAGTATCCTATCTTGTCCACAATCTTGAACGTAATTGTCTCGTTTGTTGGGTCAACACCTGGCATTGCTTCAACTACTACTGGGAAGACCTTTAATCCGTAGCTGTCTAAGCTTACACCAGTATCCCAAGCCTCTTCATATCCTGAGAATGCTGTTGGAACTCCTGGTAATTTCTGAGCACCTACGATGGTTATCTTCTTGAATGCAGATGTGTTGTAATCTACCAATATTACTAAATCTTGAGCCGCAGAGTATGAAGCGTTTTCTTGTATCTTCAAGTTTATTTGCGTGTATGTTTCACCAGTTCCCATGGTTATAGTATTGTCTGACTCGGTTCCAGTTGTATCCCAAACGACAGCTCTTATACATCCTTGTTTCTTAGCTGCAGCAGTCACATAGACACTAGCTCCCTTAGCTTTGGTCTCTATTTGAACTGGGTATATGTCAGAGCTACTTCCGTTGTCCTTGTAGAATATAATCTTGTATTCTTTTCCACAAGGCACATAGACGGTTGTTTCTCCTGTTGCTGAGGTTGTTCCAGATAGACCCATATACTTGCCTGTTTCAGCATCGAAAATCTTGTAATTCACTGCTAACTGGTCGAACATATCTGGTGTTAAAGCGTCATAAACAGCTATTCTTAGCTTTGTTTCTAGAGTTCCTGGACATAAAACGGCTTCCTCAGCAGTTGCGTTTGGGACTTCTTCCTTTGGTGGCAGGGTTGGTGGCACTTCAAAGCTGGATGGTGGTGTAGTTACTGCTTGCTGTGGTAGTTTTATGTATCCTGTAAGCATCGCTACGGCTATCAAAAAGGCTGCCGCCAATATCAGGGTTCTTTTCGTTTTTTCATTCATTTTTCCTCCTCCATCACCTCCCTCTTTTCGCCTTCCTTCGCCCCACAAAGACCCCGAGGCTACTGAGGGAGGTGATACGTGGGGCTACTAACGGGGTTAATTACTTATTGTGAAAAATAGATTAAAAGCAAGGTAGTGGTTTTTTTCTGGTGATTTGAGATTTTTTAAATAAAAGCTATTTAGCTTTTATTAGTCCGAATGCAAGTATGATTGGTATCACGGCTAGGAGTATAAACACAAGATAATGGATGCAGAAGTTATGACCCGCTAGGCTTATCCAGATTTCGTTCTCGGGGCAGAATCTACATTCTCCTCCTCGATATAGTAGAATATCTATTGCTTCCCTTATCGTGATTTTTCCAGATAGAACCTTTGACATTACTTTAAAGAATTCTTGAGTTGTTTCTGTTGGGCAACATCTATCTTTTATTGCGATAGTTCCCTCTGGACAACAATGGATAGCATCTATTGCTCTCTCTGGGGGGCAACATACTCCTTCCGAGGGGATTCCTATGTAGCCTGGGGGACAGCACATACCGTTGGTGACGATAGCCCAAGGTGGGCAACAGAGACCGTCCTTGAGGACTGTTCCCTCTGGGCAACAAAAATCTCCGAAGGCTATGTAACCTTCTGGGCAGAGTTTTTTGGGTTCTTCCCCAGCAGAGGGTAGTTGAACATAAATTTGTGAAACGTAAAGTGAGGATACCTCATGGGCAACGTGAAAAAATCCAAGTTCATCTGCTGAGAACAAGAGTGGTTTGATTGACTTTACATAAGTTACCTCCTTATTATTTATTTTTACTTTACACTCACCTCCGAGGTCTGTTATTGTGGTTTTAAACCAACCCCAGCCCTCATCCCCTGGTTCTTTCTTGAATGTAAAATTATATAATCCCCCAACTGAAACATTTAGTTCATCACCCTGAGCCCAAAAACCAAATCCACAATGTCTAAACATGATTATACCACTTTCAGAAGGAGCAAGAGCTGGAGGGGGAGGTAAAAGATACCACATAAAGTGAACGCTTCTTGCATTAGGGTCATATTGTAAAGTTGCTTTTCCATTATAAACGTGTAATACTTTCATACCTCCGATATCCATTATATCATAGCCCCCTGGCTCATCATGAGGGAAAGATACATCTTGTTCAAAGCTTATGGTATCGTTCTGTAATCTAACCTCTCTCATTGTTCCAGCAGGTAGTGATATTCTTGGTGGAGTGGGTATCGCAACAACGGTTCCCATAATCAAAATGACCAAACTTAGTATTGCTATTTTTTTCATTTTAACATTCTTAATCCCAATGCGAGTATTGGTAATGGGGATAATGCTATAAAAATAACCAATATCTTAAGGAATGTTATTCTTCTCATTTTTTTCTCTTAATAAAGTAATAAGCTATCATTATTAAAATGATAACCAATCCTAAAATTGCAAATAACCACCATGGAACTCCCTCAACAGGTCTGCATTCGCTCCATTTTCCAGCTTCGCAGACTTGAATTCCTACTCTGCCATCAGGTAGGTAGCATTTTCTTGTTTCTCCTTCTTTACATTCTGGAACTGTTGTTTCTGGAGTTGGAACTGTCGCTACAGGAAGGGTTATAAAGGTTGTTGTCGTTGTTGTGGTTGTGGTAGTGGTGGTTGTAGGTATTGTGGTTGTGGTGGTTGTTGTTGTGGTTGTGGTAGTGGTTGTTTTGCCATATACACAATTAAAATTAATACATCTTCCTCCATCTGGACAGTCTTCATCTACATTACACTCACACCTTCCTAAAATTCGTGTTGAGCCGCTTTTCTGAACTAAGACCTCTTTATTATAACAGTATTTACCATTTATTGCACGAACACAGTAATATCCTGGGGTGCAAATCATACCATCTGGACAAGTATCATCCCATTCATAACATATATTTCCCCTCCTTTTACTACAAACCTGTTTACATGGAGTAAGACATTGTTCATTTGTTTTTCTCCAACCACGTATGTTTTTATCACAAACATAAATCCTGCCCCTATAACAAACTGGTGTATTAACCCCTACATGGTATTTACCACGCCATGGAAAAGGGTCAAAACTCGTTCCAAATTGGTAGCCTACATCATGGAATCCCTCTGGAATTTTTAAAGAATTTTTTATAGACCCGGGCTCTTCATATAGTTTTCTCCTCTTTGGGGGTTTATTGCTGGCGACCCAACAACCTTCTTCCTCTGTTGGTGGGCAGAAAACACAGTAAACCTCCTCCCCACCTCTTTTCTTACATATTGCCTTACCATCTTGACAATAACATTGTTTTCCATTTAATATGAAAAAGGAATTCGTATTGTTTTTACATGCTTCATCTAAATTAAAATCGGTAGAATACCATATTGAAAATTGTTCATTGACTTGAAATATGCACAAGATTAACAATGCTAAAATTATTGCGATTATGCCTATTTTCTTGCTATCCATTTTTTATACCGAGTAAATAATAAAACCAGCAGGATTAATGCTATTACTAAGGCTATGAAAAATATTGCCACTCCTTCCGATGGTCTTTCAGGTATCGTAGTTGTGGTGGTTGGATAAGGGGGTATAGGGGGTATGGTGGTTGGCATGGTTGTAGTGGGATAAGTTGTAGTTGTCCAAATAGTTGTGGTTGTCCAGATGGTTGTTGTAGTAGTCGTTGTGGTGGTTGTGGTAGTGGGAGATGGAGGGGGTGAAGTTAGACATGCTCCCATTAAGCAACCAAATCTACATGTTTCTATTCTTTCTTCCTGACACCATCGATTTATATAGACTCTGGTGTATTTATCCTTACATTTCCATCCAGGAGTGCATTCCTTAGGCTTACAATAACAGCCCGTGATTGTGCATTCGCATCCTTTACCGCCACAATCGATGAATTTCTCCCATTTTCCTCCTTTACAGATGTAAACGTCTCCGTATCTACATTTCATAGCCCCCTCTGTGCAGGGGCGTGAACCTGTGCAGTAACAGTTTGTTGGTGAAGAACATTCACATCTCTGTCCCTTGTCTTTACAATCCTCAACTTTTCTCCATTTAGTCCATCCAGAGCCATCTGGGTCGTAACATTCATGCACTACGTCGTATGAACATTTCATTTCGCCAACAGAACAATATGGTCCCTCACCAGAAGGTTCTAGATAAACCCTTTCAATTACGGTAGAATGGCATCTCGTAGTTCCTCTTATTCTTTTTGATTTGTAACCGTAATAAGAATGAGGATTAACCTTGATTTCGTAGCTTGTATAACATGGGTAACCCGTAAAAATTACTACGCCGTTAGCATCTGTGTATAGTGTTTTTCCCTTGTAGCCGAATTGACCGTATATCCAAACTGGAATCCCAGCTAATGGCTGACCTGTATTCTTATCGTAAACATAAACTTTAATATTTGCATCATACTCCATGCTATACATAAAACAGTAGCCCGCCAGCAAAGCCAATGCCAGGATTATCAACAGCTTCTTGGTTTCTTCATCCATTTTAGGGTTTGTAAACTGGGACGAATTCTAGGAATTCAACATTCGGTGACAAAGGAGTTACATCATAGGATAAATCTGGATATATCCTCACCTCGAACAATTCTGTTTCTATAATTATCGTGTTTTTATCCGTTCTGACTGATTTTATCGTTTCTTTGGAGAGGGTTAGCTCCTTTGTTTCCCCTAATTGGTTCATGTAAACTATTTTAGAACCGTAGAGGTTTTTAACTGATATTGTTGGGGGGTGGGTTATTTGAAATTTATTGAGCAAAAGAAGTGCTAGGATTGCTAGAATGATGATTAGCTTTCTATCTTCCATAAGAAACTATTTGTAGAGAAAAATTAAAAGCAAGATGGTGGTTTTTTTCTGGCGATTTTTTTTCGTTAAAGTTAATAAATTAGGTATCCATAGTCCATGTATTTCAAACAGGATTCTCCGATTCCTTTCTCCTCAAGTTTTCTGCAACAAACACAGCAGATAAGTTTACTTTTCCAGCAGATGCGATACTTGGCTCGGGGTCTTTTCCAGCATAGAAAACATTTCACTTTATTCCTCAAAATACTCTAATACTGTTACTGAATCAGGAGACGTTGCACCAGAGAGGACTAATGCCAAAAATTTAGCATTCCAATCAATTGCTTCTTTCTTGTTTTTAAATATAATTATTTGTCCTGCCCATGAAATCTTTTTGGGGATTCTGCTTTTCACCTCACATACAACTTTTCCATCTCTCTCTTTACAATGTGGTGTTTCGATTGGTATGCCAACCATACCTATTTTTGTTGTTTTTGTTTCCATTTTAGAGGGTTTTTTCAATCATTTGTAATTCTTTATCCTTTGCATATTCTTTTGGATGTTCTTTTTTGATATGTTCAATCATCATTTTTAGTAATTTTTTCTGTAGATATTCAGGAGGGTAAATTTCACCTCCTTCTTCATAAACAATCGTTAAAGGCACTTCAATTTTCATTCCACAAACTTTACATTTTGCATATAATTTTGGCATTTTTATATAAATTCCTCTAAGACTTCCTTAGTTGAGAATCTGAATTTTTTATTTTTAATTTTAGAACCCCAAGCTCGATTAGCAGACCTCTCCACTACACACGTATAAAGCTCTGATAAGTTATCAGCAATTTCAGAACAACCTATATAATCTAATGCTAAATCTATTGACCAATTTTCTAGTTTCTCTACGTCTTGTGGTGTTTCTCCTGGGTAGCCTTTATATCTACCCATTAATAACATACCAATTTCATCATATAGCTTATATTTGGCAACTGTTAAATCCCAGCCAAGTTGCATCGGAAAATAAGGCTGAGAAGGGTGCAGGGTTTCGACCGTTCTTATAATAACATCAACTTTAGAAAGAGGCATTTCATGAGTAATCCCTTTTTCCCATTTTTTGCCTTCTTTTATTACCTCACCCCATAATTTTTTCATTAAGTCCTCTTTATCTATTTTTAATTCTTTTGATAGTTCTTTAATCCCTTTTAATTTTTTAATTTCCTCCATTTTATTCAGATTCGTGTTCTGTTAGGGCTTCAACGAGTGCTTCTTCCCAGCAATCTGTAGTGTAGAATTTTTTCCCATCTTTTGGATATTTCTTATCATTGATATATACCTTGAAACCTTGTAGATAACCGTAATAGAAAACTGGTTCTATAAGCACATTATCTGGTATCCCTTTTATTGCAATGTGGGTGCGTAATCGCCAACTTGCTTCCATCTCATCAGCACAATGTCTTAATTTGTAACTTGGTATAATGCAGTGTCCCTCCTTATATTCCCCACCCAATGTTTTACATACCTCAATATCACTCAGATATTTATCTTTGGGCATTTTATTAATTCTTCAAGTGTTTTTGAGCGAATATATACCCCCACGTGGTCTTCAAAAATATCAGCACTAATCTCTTTAATTCCAGATATTCGTGCAATAAACTCTGGGGGCTTTATACATTCATTGAAAATCACGAACTCAACATTCTCTGGTTCTATACAAAGGACAGCCTTGTCCAGTCCTTTGGGTAGCTTAAGTGTTCCATAGCCCTTACCTGTGCTTATGTGAAGACCCCTTTGATACCTGAGATAGCTTTCCTTTTTATCTTCAAAATGGCATGCCAAGTCCAGACTTCCATGATATCTTGATATATATTCTCTTATCTTAGGTTTTCCACCTATTTTTCTACAAAACCCTATGAAATCTTTTGCTACTTCTTCTATCTTTTTTGCCTCCTCTTTTTCATATCTACTCCTCACAATGTCTTCTATTAGTTCATCCGTAGCTTCCGTTATCCACCTGGTGGAGTGGATTTTGGTATGTTTTTCCATTTTAAACCCTAACAGGAGTGTAGCTTATATCGACAGCACAATCAGTTCCAGCGTAGTTGCACCCACCGATACATTCCTTAAGCTTCCTGTAGTATCCTTTCTCACAGATATATAAGATGCTGTCCTTACACTTGGTTTGACCCTCAACACATTTCTCCCTTAATATCATCGGGGTTTCGCAATCTGTGTTTTCGATGTTACATTTTGTATCGCAAATATGAAGGTCGAACTTTCCTTCATCATTACAGAACCAAAGGTATTTTATGTTACAAACTGATTGTCCTGGAGTGCAAGATACCCTATCGCATGCAGGTATCAGACCATTTACACATTTCTCATAGGATAATGGGTTTTGTAAATAACATGAACATCCTATAACTATCGAAGAAGTTTCACTAATGGGTTTCTCGGTTACTGTGGGCAAACCAGCCATTCCAAACAGAGTTATCCCGCTTAGGATTATTATTCCGAGCAGTATTATATTTATCGACGGATGCTTCTTAAGTTCATCTCTTTCGTGTAGGTATAAGAGAATTATTCCTGCTAATATCAGCAATGGCAGGGCTGCCTCTCCTTGTGAAATTGCTCCAGAACCTATTAAAGACATTTGTGTTAAACCAAGAACACTAGCCGCTTTTAGTATGGAGATTATTGATGCGGTAAGAACATTTATCTTGATAACTGTATCATTAATGGATTTCAAATCCATAATTGTTATTTGGAAAACTGGAATTAAAAGCAAGATGGTGGTTTTTTTCTGGCGGTTGAACTTTTATTCTTAATCCTTAATAGATAATACAGAACCATCTGATTTCTTTACTACCCGTCGCTTGTCACCGTTAGGTGACACGGGTCGCCTCTTTTTAACAACCAATTCCAATACTACCCTATCCACATCTTTGATATCTTGCCATTTTACCTTTAGGCATCTACTTCTATAGAGGAGGTTTATAATGTATTTAAAAAGCCTTTTTGAAATTGTTGTTCTGAGAATCATCATTCATTTATAAGAATCCAACACTAAGTGGAGACCCCAACCGAATATCGATAATAAAAAAACTAATTTTCCGAGTAAAAGGGTTGGTAATGATAATAAAAATAGGAAAATTGGGTTGTGCATTATTCCCCTATGCTTCAGGGTATGAAGTATAAGGATTATTAAAATGCAAAATAGGGATAATGCTAAGAATTCTAACCTTTCTGGATTGCCTAATAAAAGCAACGATGATAATATGAATGTTGCTGATACTAGCGATGTTAATCTCTGCCGAGCTATTGATTTCTTATGGTCTATATCAGGCAATAATGTGTAAATCATCCCAACAAAATAAGCTATTATCACCTCTATTGGTTTAAAAAACGGTCCTAGTGGATAAACTAATATAAATGCCAATAATAGGTATGCCACTAAATGTTCATAAAAGTTCATTTTTTACCTGAAAACTTCTGAAAATTTGTATCTAAGCTTGTCTATTATTTCTTTCATTAATTGTTCTTTTTGCTCTCTTAGCGTGGACACTTCATCTCTCAGTTTTTCTACTTCTTGTTCTAGATAATTGTAGTAAGGGTCTTGCTCTGTGATTGCTTCCGCAAGTTTCTTTCTTACTTTGCTTTTTAATTTTTCTAAGGCTTCGTCAGGGTCTTCCCCCTCATCAAGTTCAACCCTCATTGAAACTTTATAATTATTGTAATCTTTAGTTTTTAGTTCTCCGTATTCAATTTCTTTGACTCTCATTTTTTAATATAAAGGTGAGAAAAATTAAAATGTCAAAAAGAAACTTCTTGAAGGTTATAGAAATCATATTAATCCTGCTTATGCTTGTTTTTCTAGCGATGGCAATTTATTTTTTCCTTTTGATGGTTTGATTTATTTTTTAAATATAAAATCTATAAAATTTTTATGCTCGGAACTGAGTTTATAACTAAAGCTCTTTATGAGTATCTCAGAGAGAATAAAAAGAATAGTGCAACAATAGATGAGTTATCGCAATATTTAGGTGAGTCGCCCAAGAAGGTTTCAAAAGTCCTTAAAGATGCGGAAAATCTTGGTTATGTCGAGCTAAAGCAAGGGTGTTTTTTCAAATTGACCGAGAAGGGTGAGAAAATAGCTCAAAAAACTACTGAAAATTTGCTCGATTTCTATCTTGGATTGGTTCCAAAGGTGAATATAGACCCTTACAAATTACACTACCTCAGGGATAAAGTATCAGGACTTGAGAAGATGCTTTATCAAAAATACAAGCCCAAGAGCAAATCATGGACTCCTATGGAACTTGAAATTTTACTTGATTTGCTTAGTCTTGGATTGGATACTAGAGCCATAGCCAGAATAATGGGTAGGACTGATATGGCTATTTCTTCAATACTTGATAAAAGGAGACTAAGAGGGATAAAAACAATGAACGAGGTTAGGAAAATTTCATATAATTTAGCTTATGTCCTGCTAAGGAGGAAAAATCCAGAATTGTTTAGTTTGTATGACATCGAAAGGAGAATTAGTCTATTGGAAGAGAAAATAATTGCTGTCTCAGAGAGGAATAAAAAATTAGAGCGGGAGAATCACACACTAAGGACGAAAATAAGTAGATTGGAGGAAAGATTGAAAAACATTAAAGAAAGAATAAAAGAAAAGATTGCGGAAGCTATAGATAAGATTTAGCTCAATTCGTGCAGGAATTCTATTCTGTTGAACCTTATTTTTATCCAACCAATTCTTGACAGTATCCTAAACATTCTTCTTATCTCATCATTGGTCATATTTAGATTATTCCTGAGGAATTTCGCCATCGTGGAGTAATATGGGATGGGTATTGTCTCGGCATAGATGTAGCACCTTCTGTAAACCACAACGGGATTTCTCCTAAGAAGGTAAAACATGTGTCCTATTGTTCTAGAAAACCAATTTACCAAATCTTTATAGTCAAGTATTCTCGTTAAACGACCCAGTTCGTGGAAGATTATCGCATCTTCAGGATTTGTTATTATTACCCTGCCATCTATACCCCCTTCTATTATGCTTCCATCGGAGAACATTCCTCGGTAATCTGCAATTGCATAAACGCTTTCAAATGAGGGAAAGTATCTTACGTGTAATTCATTTGTTAAGAGTCTTTTTCTTCCGCCTATTTTTACTTCCACGGCTGGTATTTCTTCCACAGCATCGGTGGTTAATGGAACTGGTGTTATTAGAAATAAGTCGTATCCTTCTTCCAAATTATCGAGTTTCGTTCTTATATAACGACCATCTACCTTGTTTGTATTCCTAGATGTAACCTCTATTTGAACCCACTTATCTGGAATTAATATGTCTGGTGCTGGCGAGGTAATTGGTGTTGTTATTATTTCGCTACCTGCAAATGCCCCAACGTGAGAACATGCTTCAGCAGTAGCTCTCTCAAGTAGTTCTATTGATTTAAATCCTGTGTTTGATGCTGTAGATATTTTATTTATCTTCTCGAACAGCCTTCTCCTGTAGCGGGAATCATCCTCGAATCTTGATGTTAAAACGCAAATTGCATTTGGTAAGTATCTTAATGCTCCCGTTTCTGGGAAAGATGGTAGGGGATTCCTAACCATTACAAGACATGGTATCTTAGAGCCTCTTCTTATTCCTCTCCCTATCGTGTCCCTTATTAGTCTTCTGAGGTCGTCTGAAACTATTTGAACTGTTCGTGTCTTATTGAGTAGGGTATTCACCGCAGAGATTACTTCTGTTATGCTTATGGGGATGTATCGAACAACCTTATCTTTAGGGTCTCTCTTTTTCCAATGTATATATCTTTCCCCCACTCTTGTCTCAAATACCTTGAGCATTGAGGCTTTTCTTATTAGCTCTCTGATATACATTGGCTCATATCCAAGAAGACCTGTGGTAGGGTCTGTTATCAGGGTTATTACCCTCCCGAATCTCAGTTTTTCATTATAGAAATCTGATAATTTGAATTGCATTTTAAATTATTTTGTTTAACGGCTTATATTTCAGACACTTATTCCTGAGCATAATTTTGTAAACTGAAAATGCCATATTTTCCCTTTGACCCCTAGCTAAATGCTTGTTTTCCCATTCTTTTTCGTAGATTCCGTCTGGCTTTATGTAAAATATTGGGGGGTCTAAGCCATCCTTTCTCTTTTTGAGGTAAACCCATCTTATGCTATCGCCCTCCCTCGTTAGGACGAGATGTTCAATCCAGCTCTTTTTTACCTTATTTGGTAATTTCATCACTTCATCTAATGAAATCTCAAAATCCCTTGACAACGGATAAATCTTCCTGAAAATTAAAATGGGTTTGTAAGGTTCATACACTATAAGACCCCTGTCCCTTAAAATCGAAAAAATTTTATAAGCTGAGTATTGGGTAATCGCCAATTTGTTTTTTAATTCATTATAAACTCTATGTCTCGTTGGTTTATCCAAATTGGAAATTACGTCGAGGATTATTTTAATATGCTGTCTGGAGAGGGTCTTTGGAGTTACTTTCATTTTCTTAGTTGGGAGGGTAAAACTAGTTTTCCATGATTATTGAGCAATTCTAGAGCTTCTCTTATCTCAGACCCCTTCTTCACCTTTATATTATCAACATTCATAGCATGTCTAAGCAATATCGTGAAAATTTTTGCCTTGCTTATATTTGTTGATTTCATTTCCTCTATATACTTATTAAGAAAATCTACCAGTTCCTTGTCCAAAGCTATTGTTATCCTTGGTTTCACTTTTTTATGTTTTTGGTAATATTTCCGATAATAATCCTTCTGGTAGTATTTATCATAATACTTCTTGTAATCCATTTTTCAGTTGTTTTATTTTTCCTTTATCGAATTTCTCGAATACGCATCTCCTCAAATCTTTTGTTAGAGTGCATAGGACAATCCCATGGGGTAATCTGAGCATATACTTTCCGTTGCAGTTTTCCTTCCTTTTAACGGGGCATCCCATTTTTCCACCTCCAAATCTCCTTCAATCTTAGATTTTTATTAACGAGGTTTTTTAGGAGGGTCATCGCTGTGTAGTATGCTTTTTCATCGGAGTATCTCAGTTCGAGAAGGTATAAAGTTAAAAATGTCAAAACAGCGGGTAGGATAGCCCTACCAACGAACCTATTTGCTCTCATAAATCTCATTAGTAGAGTATAATCTTTCTTCAGTCTTCTATTTAAGCATGAGGACATACTTTCTAAATAGTAGGCAAAAGGCACAAAACATGCATAAAGTAAAACGTAGTCCTCTTTGGTAATGGGTCTTGGGGATAAATCAACTATATAATTTATAATTTCTGTGTAGTATTTCATTTCCCCTGAGATGTATTTCTCCATAGCTTTGTCCATTATTTCGTCTGCTTTATCCCCCAATAACTCATATAGAAAGATTACTATTTCACGGTCATCATTCTCGTATTTGCGTATTATATTCCAGAAATCGGGTATTACTTCTTCTATATTTTCACTATGAATAGGGACTTTGAATTTTTCCATAATAATATTATGGATTTTTATATTTAAAAAGGGTATATATTAATATGAATGAAATGACTAAAAAAGTCGTAAATTTGATTAAGAAGGAAGGAAAACCCTATATATATAAGGGGGAATTCGTATTAGTAATGACATGCAAGGATATAATGAAAAAGCTGAATATTGATAAGTATGCCTTAAGGAAAGTTGATAAAAATATCGTTGGCAGATTTCTTAAAAAGGAAAAAGGAAAAAAGGTTTTATTCAGGTTTATAAAAAATGGTTGAATATTTCTACGCTATTCACGACAGGGTCAGATATAAGGCTAGGAGGGTAAACCTTATTACAACCACAAAAAATTTTGACCTGGGTATGGGTTTGCAAAATTTAAATAGGACATTCTACACCCATGTTTTTTGTGGGATTATATGGCACATGATTGGTCAGCCGAATTGGGATGAGAAGGAAAAGCTAAATTCATTAACCGTGAAGTTTTTGGATGTTTATCACGAATTTGCTAGTATTTATGAACCCACCTATGATAAAAAATGTCAAAGATGTGAGGTTGCTAGAGTTGCAAGAAGAGCCCATAAAAATGGGCAAATTAAAATTATTGGGGAAGGTTCATCCAAGAAGAATTTTCCTATAAAATTAAAGGGGAGGGGTGTATGGAAATATAAATTTATGAAAAATGAATTCTGGAAGAGATTTTATGGTGAATTGCCATACGAGGATGTGAAAAAAGTTGGTCTCATATTCCAGGATTAAAAATGGATATTATTTTTGAGTGTGATAAATGTGGGAAAAAGAGGGTAATTAAGGATGCATTGATTGTCGAAATGCCTCACAGGGGCTGTGGGGGAACATTTAGAGCGTTGAGTGTCCCAAGAGTTGCCAAACCGAAACCAAAAGTCCTTCCATCACCAAATTATGATGAAACTTCATTAATGGGTTTCATCCTCAGAAAGTATGGGCATATCCCCCCAGAGACCCTGAAGAAATATAAAGTCGTCCAATGCAGACATTGTGGGAATATCCAGATAACTACAGCTAAGGACAGATTTATATGCATATATTGTAACCGTAGCATGAAATTTAGAGCCAGGGGTAAATGGAATGTGAAATTGAAGGATTTTGATAATTTAGAAGATGCTGTGGAATGTTGTAAGCTATGGAAAATGGAAGTTGAACCTAAAAAAATTCATCTCGTTAGAAAAAAATGCTAAGTCTTATAATATTTACAGGATAATTCCTCCCAATTTTCTTCTTCTTTAATCTTACAACTAAATTTGCCTATGATACTTATCCTATCATCTAGAATCCTAATATTCTTTATATTACCGTTCTCTATTTCAATCTTGTCCAATTCACCCAAATCTCTAGTTTTAAATGGTCGGATAAATAAACTCGTTCTCCACTTATTGCCTTCTTTGACCGCTTCAATACCATAACATTTTATTTCTTCTTCCATCTTCTAACGGAGCTTGCACTTACAAGCATTTTCTAGATTTTCTCTTATTTTATCAATAATTGTTTCATCAGCATGGGCAGTAAATAAAGCAATTTCCGTTAAATCATCTTCTGTTAAATCGCCTTTTTTAAATAGTTCTCTCACCTTAGAAAAGAGAGAATCACCTTCAGCTCGTAGTCTTTCCCATGCAAGGAGAATCCCACGTATATCGCATTCCCTAGATTCCCAAATGATGTTTCTCATTGCATCCTTATAACTTCCAAAATGTCCTTCTAAATCGGGATGTTTATCTACAATCTTTAATATTACCTCAGGTATTTTCATTTTTTTATTTTAATTAAAATCGCTTATTTAAAAAATAAGAAATCCGATTTTTAAGGTATTTCTTCCTAATATAAAATTGCCACCACCCCCCAAAATGGAGGTTTGGGTCTATGGGTCTGGATACCAATTTGGTAAACCGTTATATGTTCTTTTCTACAGGTATAAAAGAAGACAGGGTTATTTTGTTAAGAGTTTTAATAAAAGATGTGGTAAAGACGTAACAACTGCCCTGGGTCTGAAACACGCTCTTGATATAATTAAACCGAATGGTATTATCTACCTCAGCAATAAGAAAGTGTATGTCGGCTTGATAATTAATGCGAAAAGTAATTTCTTTAAAAATTTAAAAAAGAAAGCTGAGGAGAAAGGTGTAAGATTTTCTCTAGTTAAGGAGGAAGATAATAAAGCTAAAGCTCTCTGGGAGAAGGAGATAAAATATCACTCCAACATATTCAGCCCGAGGGATATTAGGATTCTTAGGAAAGTTAGGCACTACAAAAAATAAGGATGGGGGGTTGCACATTATCGAATGATGATTGAGTATTGAGTTGATTACGTGGAGTTTGAATGCTGATTATCCAAATGAGTATTTTAAAATGGAAAATGATATTTGTTTTTGTTAAAGATATTCTTCTATTTCTTTAAATTTCTCTCCCTTAGCCCAGACCCCTGGTTGAACTAATTTTAGGTAACCCCAGCTCTCAAATTTGAGCAAATTTGCTAAACTTTCTTGCTTATTGCCGTAGATTTTATCTGCTTGAGTTCTCGTTATATGACCCTGACTTTTTACTAGCGATAATATAGTTTTTTGAACTCTTCCTAGATGGGGTCTTTTTTCATGTTTTGCTATGTAAGAAGATATAATTCGTTCTGCTAAATCATTGATGCTCATATTTTTCTCTTTAGCTATTTGCGAAAGTTTGTTGTATGTTTTGTTGGATATTTCAATTGAAGTCATTTTGGGGCGTGAATGTGTGATATGAAATATGTCAATTGATGTTGTTAAGTGGGTTGTGGGATTTGCCTTCTGCACTATATGTAAGGATAGAGGAAGGTTATTAGGTGGTAGCTGTAGTATAGATGATGTATGATGTAATATGGGGGTGTTAAAAAATATATTGGAATTTTTATTTAAAAAATACTTTAAATTTCACGGATACAATCCTCAATTTTACGAACACTAACTTTTGTTTTTGAGCTTATTTCTTTTAATGAATCTCTAGGTAAATTCTTAATTGTTCTATAGACCTCAGCATTATATTCGTCTCTAAATTTAGTAGATAAATCATCTTTCAAATCTAATAATTCATCCCATATGCAACTAACAAAATCATCTACATCCTCGTATCGTGAATCACAATACTCTATAGCATCTTCAACAACATTTTTCCAACTACCTTTTTTCGTAGTATATTTGCTCATATCTTTTGTTAGTTCTTTTTCCATTCTTTCAAAAACATCACTTGTTGAAGGCTGTCTTAATGAAGCCTCAAATGTAACTTCACTAACTACTTCCTCTGCATTTTTGACGTCTTTCCTCTCAAGGCAGTTTTTTAAGGAGTATTCTATATCTGCATACTCTTCATAT
>Ga0180302_10000062_pt1 | contig 39125 bp, 35 predicted proteins | sample GuaBasSediGuay17_FD_121794 | JGI IMG/M metagenome (GOLD analysis project Ga0180302, IMG submission 121794) | Subseafloor sediment microbial communities from Guaymas Basin, Gulf of California, Mexico - Guay17, Core 4571-4, 12-15 cm | ecosystem: Environmental > Aquatic > Marine > Hydrothermal... | reverse complement strand
GATCGAGCCCATAGTAGCGAGTGTAGTGCATCCTGAGAAGTGCAGGAACATTGAAGGGGAGTGTGGCATATGTGCTAGTAAGTGCCCATATGGTGCGATAACGGTTGAGCCAGGCAAGCCTGCTGTCGTGACTCCAGCGAAATGCCATGGCTGTGGGACATGCGTTGCAGACTGTCCATCTGGTGCTCTAACCCAGATGCACTTCACAGATGACCAGGTAATCTTCCAGATAGATGCTGCTCTCCGTGACAAGCCGGAGGAGAAGATAATAGCGTTCCTATGCAACTGGTGCAGCTACGCCGGGGCAGATCTAGCTGGGACAAGCAGGTTCCAGTATCCAGCGAACGTCAGACCAATCAGACTGATGTGCTCAGGCAGAATATCAAGAAGATTTGTGCTAGAGGCCTTTAAGAGAGGAGCTGGAATGGTCTTAGCCTCAGGCTGCAGGTTTGGTGACTGCCACTACATCAAGGGCAACTACAATGCCAAGGCTAGGCTTGAGCCTCTCTACAAGATCCTCAAGGCTGTGGGGATAAGCCCAAACAGGTTCAAGATGGCTTGGTTCTCAGCAGCCGAAGGCGAGTACTACTCTAAGCTTGTTACAGAGATGGTAGATGAGCTTAACAAGATGGGGCTCGACAGGATAAAGAAAGAAAATGAGGCAGCTAGGCCGAGGTTAGAGAAGATGCTCGCAAGAATGGCGAGGTGATGCCATGAAGCTCGAGGACTTGGAGAATGAAGTCCAGAAGCTGATCAAAAACACCGTCATGTACTGCTATCAGTGTGGAAAATGCTCTGGTAGCTGCCCAACTACAAAGGTATGCCCAAGCTATAACCCAAGAAGGATAGCTGAGTCTCTGATACTCGGAAGGTGGAAGGAGGTGCTATCCAGCAATGAGATTTGGCTATGCACGCTATGCCATACATGCTATGAAAACTGCCCACAGAATGTCGGCTTTTCACATGTCATAATAGAGCTAAGGAACATTGCAGCTAGAGCTGGAGCAGCTCCAGACGAGTTTCTCTCTCGTGTGAGGCAGCTTGCTGAGGTAGGCCGCATAGCAGTCATCTCAAAGGCTATTGAACGAAGGAGAAGCGAGCTTTCTTTGCCAGAGCTGCAGGCTTCTCCTGATGGGATCCCGAGGATAATGGAGGCTACTGGCCTCAAGCTAAGGGAGGGGTAGGCTATGGGGGAGTACTCTCTATTTACTGGATGCTTAATACCATTTAGGCTTCCACACCTTGAGCGGGCAGCTAGACTGGCTCTCAATGCTCTAGGGATAGCTGTAAGGGATTTAGAGGATGCTAGTTGCTGTGGAGACCCCATTGTGCTTAGATCAATCAACGAGGACACCTGGCTAGCTGTTGCAGCTAGGAACATCTGTCTAGCAGAGGAGAAGGGCCTTAACCTGCTTGTGTTGTGTAATGGCTGCTATGAGAGCCTTAAGACTGCAAACATTATGCTAAAGGAGAATGAAAGACTAAGATCTTCGGTAAACGAGGTCCTATCTGGGCTTGGACTAGAGTTCAATGGCAAAATAGAAGTATTAAACTTCCTAGAGGTCTTAGATAGAGAGTTAGGGCTTAATGGAGTCAGGAGAATGGTCAAATACCCCCTAAGAGGCCTGCACGTAGCTGTCCACTATGGCTGTCACATGCTTCGTCCTAGTGAGTACCTCAAGTTCGATGACGTGTATTCTCCGTCAGTGTTCGATATGTATGTTGAGGCGCTTGGCTTGAAAAGCGTCCCTTACTTGAACAGGATGCTATGCTGTGGAGCAGGCCTTAGCATAGTCGATAGAGAGGCCTCATTGAAGCTTGTAAAGGAGAAGCTCTCTGCTGTAAAGGCAGCTGGAGCTGAGGCCTTAGTAGTTCTATGTCCATTCTGCTATCAGCAATACGATCTAGGGCAGAAATCCATTAAGCAGCCAAATGGGGAGAGGTTCAACATACCCGTCTTCTACTACCCAGAACTCCTCTGCTTATCACTCGGCTACTCCCCAGACGAGCTTGGGCTGAAATACCACAGTACCAAAGTGGCTCCAGTCCTCGAGAAGCTTGCCCCATAAGGGTCTTCGGCTCAATTAAGTGTTTACCCCCCTACAGTATTTGGATGCAAGAAAGTGAGCTAATACTTGTTGCTGGAATACAGCCTCCTAAGGAGTACCCCACCATAGCCTCAGGTATCATACGTGGTATAGCCTACATTATAGGCAACGCTGTCCTGCTTGATTTAGATCCAAGCGGGGACGTAGCTTTCCTCCTGAGTAATGCTACCACCACGACATCTCATCCCAGATCCGCTACTAACTGGCTGCTTGGAAGAGGGAAGCTCCCGTCTCTCAAAAGCAGTGAGAGCCTACATGCTCTGGTAATCGAGCCTTCAGCCTACATCCCAGTTAGACAGCCCAAAAGGTCTATCACACAGCTTCTAAAGGCTCTATTAAGGAGATACTCTCTGGTAATAGTATCTTCTCCTAACCTAGCTTTAAGCACCCTCTACTCAACTCCCTCTTCTCATAGGAGATGGCTTATAGCGATAACGTCTGGAGAAAGGGGGGAGTTTACCTCGTTAATGATTCTTCATGCTATATCCTCTGGCTTCAAGCCAGTTTCGATCATTGTAGCAAGTCACAAGCTGAAAACTGCTCAGGCGTCTACAGCTTTGGGGATGCTAGTCTTAAGACTCCCCCCTACCGACTTGCACCTAGACAAGAATCTCCCACTGGTTGCCAGGCATTTAGCCCAGCTCAGGGAAAGCAAGCAGCATAGAACCCTCATAGAAAGGATTTCAGGCGTAGTAAGGAGAATTCGCTGCAAAAGCCTTAAACCAGATCAGCAGACTCTAGCTGAGCTGCTAGCTACCAGGCTGATCTGATCTCATATGGTAAGCTTAAAATTAAATATTTTTAACAGCTGATGGTGGGGCTTATGCAGGCTATAGCAGAGCCCATTTCCAGGCTTTCTGAGGAGAAGAGGGCTGCTCTAGCTGATAAAGTGATAGGAATTCTGCTTAAGAGCAAGAAGGCAAAGAAGGTCGTGGACCCAGCGTCAGCAAGGCTCATCTTAGAATCTCTCTCACATGAGCGTGTCCACTACCCAGCTGAGCTCGCGGCCCTACTGAAGCTAGCTTGGCTCTCCGATGCAGAGAAAGTGGAGAAGGCTATAGCCTCAGTCCTTGGAGAGGAAGGGAAGCTTCTCACACAGGAGCTTAAAGAGAAGTTTGGAGGTGCCTGACATGGTCAGCTTGAAGTTCGGGATAGAATTCGTCCCACAGGACGTGTACTGGAAGACTGTAGCCTACGGGATACTGGCTGAGAAGAGAGGCTTCGAGTACATATGGGTAACAGACCACTTTAATAACAGAAATGTGTACCTTACTCTAGGTCTCATGGCCAACTACACCAAGAAAATAAACCTGGGGACTGGAGTAACAAATCCATATCTAAATAACCCTGCTGCTATCGCGAGTGCAATATTGACTTTAGATGAGGTCTCTGGAGGGAGAGCTGTACTAGGTATAGGAGCTGGAGACAAGGTAACATTCGAGTATCTCGGGGTAGAGTGGAAGAAGCCTCTTGCTGCTATAAGAGAGACTGTAGAGGTTTTCAGGAGGCTTATAAAGGGGGAAAGCGTGACATATGGAGGAAGGTTTGTGAAGCTGAAGAATGCGAGGCTGAACTTCAAGACCAAGAGGGATATACCTGTCTACATAGGAGCTCAGGGTCCTAAGATGCTTGAGCTGGCTGGAGAGATAGGAGATGGGGTCCTGATAAACGCCTCCCATCCAAGAGACTTTGAGAGAGCTATGGCACAGATCCAGAAGGGTCTTGAGAAGAGCGGAAGAAGCAAGGAGCAGATAGATATAGCGGCTTACACCAGCTTCTCTGTTCACAAGGACTCTGCTAAAGCTAAGGAAGCAGCCAAGCCTGTTGTCGCATTTATAGTAGCTGGCGCCCCAAAGGCAATCCTAGAATTCCATGAGGTACCCGTTGAGAAAGCCAGTGAGATAGGAAAGCAGCTGTCCAAGGGGAACTTCAAGGAAGCGTTCTCGGTGGTAACAGACGAGATGCTATCAGCGTTCTCTGTCTGTGGGTCCCCGGATGAATGTATAGATAAGATTAGGGAGCTCCAGAAGGCTGGAATATCACAGCTAGTAGTAGGTTCTCCAATAGGCCCCAACGTGAAGGCTGCAATAGAGCTAATAAGCAAGGAGATAATGCCAAGCTTTAAGTAGCCTACCTGAACAAATCTTCTTCCTCAGGTCTCACCAGCTCTCTTCCCCTTCCCTCCCCTATTAAGTGCTTACATCCTCTCACAAGTGCCACTGGAACCCTCCTGCTCTTACCCATAACCAGCTCTGCTGCTGCAGCTATCTCATCAGCAACAGCTATCACAGTAGCTCTCAGCTCCCTGCCGTACATGTCCAAACTACCCCTATAGTCAAGCAACGCTTTTACACCTGATATCCCAATAGCAAAGTTAACCTGCCCTCTACGCCATGGCCTACCCCATGTGTCAGTTATCACAACACCAACATCAACACCTGTTATCTCTCTAATCCTTCTCCTGATCCTGTCAGCGCTGGCATCAGGGTCCTCTGGAAGAAGAGACGCCAGCTCCCCTCCTCCCACATTGGACAGATCCACCCCGGAGTTAGCGCAAACAAAGCCGTGCTTAGTTTCAGTTATCAAGACCCTCTTATCCATCCTCACAATTCTCTTGCTCTCCCTGAGAGCTAGCTCTATAACCCTAGCATCTTTCTCATAGCGTCTTGCGATCTCCACAGCAAATTGAGAGGGCTCAACTGCTCCCAAGTTTACTATCCTTCCCTCAGCTTTAGAAACTATCTTCTGGGTCACAACGATTATATCACCGTTCTCCAGACTAACTCCCATTTCAGAGAGCTTTTGGACTATAATCTTAGCTATATCGTCTCCCTCCTTTACATCTGGTATTCCCTCAACCCCTATGAGCTCGATTCTCAACATGGCCCCCTGCAGATTATAGAGAACCCTTTTATAGCTGAGAGACATACCTAACTTGTGATGTGACCACTCCAGACTGAGTCTACGATGATGAGCCATGGAGTGACTGAACCAGCCTTAAGGGGGTGAGAGCCCTAAAACTAGATAGAAGGAAGCCAATTCTTGTGACATGTGCTCTCCCATATGCAAACGGCCCTTGCCACCTAGGCCATCTCAGAACATACGTTCCTGGAGATGCTTTTGTAAGATTGCTTCGGAAAATGAAGTATGATGTAGTTTTCATATGTGGATCAGATGCACACGGTACCCCAATAGTTGTTGAAGCAGAGAAAGCTGGCATCTCCCCAGAGAAGCTTGTAGAAAGATATCATAAGCGGTTCCAGGACGTATTCAGGAAGATCGGGATCTCCTTTGACTACTATGGCTGCACACATGATGAGACGAACCACAATAGAACTAGGGAAATAATCGAAGCACTGCACCGGAACGGGTACATATATGAAGCTGAAACTGTCCAATACTACTGCCCAAGCTGCAAAAAGTTCCTTGCTGACCGCTACATAGTTGGGATGTGTCCACATTGTGGAGCTGAGGCCAGAGGTGATGAATGCGACCAGGGGTGTGGGCGATATCTTTCTCCTGGTGAGGTTCTTAACCCTAGATGCGCGTTCTGCGGCATGACTCCCGAGAGGAAGGCGGTAAGACACGCTTTCTTCAAGCTATCCGCGTTTGAGGGCTTCCTAGCCAAGTTCATAGAGCAGGCAGAGATAACACCAAATGCACAAGGCTTAGCAAAAAGCTGGCTCAGCAGGGGCCTTAGAGACTGGTGCATCACAAGGGTGCTAAACTGGGGTGTCAGATATCCCAGAGATCCCTCCCTGGTTGTATATGTCTGGGTGGATGCTCCTATAGGCTACATATCATTCACTGAGGACTGGAGCAAGATAAGCGGTATACCATGGGAGAAGTTTTGGAAAAGAGGAGAGGCGACGATAATACACTTCATTGGAGCAGACATAGCATATCACCACTGTATATTCTGGCCTGCGATGCTGAAGGGAGCTGGATACTCCCTACCAGCGGCGATACTAGCTCATGGAATGCTGACCATAAATGGGATGCCATTCAGCAAAACAAGAGGCAATGTCGTTTGGGTAGAGCAAGATCTACTGGACAAAGGAATAGACCCAGATGCGATCCGATACTTCATACTCTCCTCAACATCCTTCACCAGAGATCTAGACTTCAATACCTCTCTGCTCTCCAGCAAAGTCAACGATGAGCTAATAGGCATATTCGGAAACTATGTGAACAGGGCTCTGTCATTTGCATACAGGTACTATGGCCATGTGCCCAGTGGAGAGTTAGAGGAAGAGGTGCTGGATAAGATAAGGGAGTCAATGGAGGAGTTTAAGAAGACCCTAAACGACCTAGATCTAAGGCACATCTGTACATCATTCATGTCCTTAGCCTCATTTGGGAACGAGTACTTCCAGAGCAGAGAGCCTTGGGTTAAGTTCAAGACAAAGCCAGAAGAGTGCTCTGCTACGATAAGAAACTGCCTACAGATAACAAAGGCGCTAGCAGTCCTCTCTGAGCCGGCTATGCCGGCTAAAGCCCGGGCAATATGGGAGATGCTCGGCTTAGAAGGTGATGTAAGCAGTGTAAGCCTGGAAGCATGCCTAGACCCTCTTCCCATAGGCCTGGAAATCCAGAAACCTAAGCTTCTCTTTAAGAAGCTTGAGGCTAAGACTCTAAAGTCTATAGATGAGGAGCTATCTAGGAGGAGAGGAGGTAGAGCACTTGGACGTTGAGAAAATGATACGGAGGCTTGCAATAGAATCAGGGAGATCTGAGGAGGAGGTACGCAGGCTCTTTGAGAAGACCCTAGAGGAGTACAAAGAGACTCTAAATGAGGAGGGGGTGCTCTTTCTGGTAGCTAGAGAGCTAGGCCTCTCTCCAGCATATGAAACTCCGACAGGAGAGGCTATACTTAAGCTTACGATGCTCATACCGGGCTTAAAGAATGTTACAACGGCGGGAAAGGTTGTGAGAGTGATCCCAGCAACCACATTCACCAGGAAAAACGGATCAACTGGGAGAAGAGCAGAGCTTCTGATAGCTGATGAGACTGCTAGGCGCCGTGTTGTGCTCTGGGGGAGGGCTGCAGACCTAGCCAGTGAGGGGATAATATCGGTAGGTGACGTGATAAAAATCAGAGGAGCAAGAGTTAGGCGAGGATTAGATGGCACACCAGAGATACATGTAGACCACTCTTCGATAGTGGAGCCCCTATCTGAAGACGAGTTGAAGGCTGATCTAGCTTCTCTAAAGGACATAAGGCCGGATGAAAACTTCTATCCACTATCTGACCTCGAAGAAGGTATGGTTGATGTTGACACACAAGCAGTGATTCTCTCAATATTCCCACCGAGAGAGTTTACAAGGCCAGATGGCCGAACCGGGAGAGTAGGATGGGCCATAGTCGGAGATGCAGGCGAAACTGTGAGAGCCGTATTCTGGGACTCCTCAACTAGGTTTCTAGAAGGCCTGTCTCCAGGAGATGTCGTAAAGCTGCTTGGTGTAAAGGTAAAGCAGGCGATAGATGGGGGTAAGGAGCTACACCTAGGTTCAAGATCGAGCATAGTCGTAATAGGCAGGGAAGAGGGGGTGGCTGCAGCTCAAATCTCAAGAGACTACAAGATAGCAGACCTTACACCTGGCTTAATAGGAGTAAATCTGACTTGCAGACTAATACACGCATTCAGCACGAGAACCTTCCGAAGGTCTGATGGGTCACTCTCCTACGTTGGAGACATGATAGTAGAGGATGATACTGGTATGATCCGCGTAGTAGTATGGGGTGAAAACGCTAAGAAAATACAGCTGGTACCTCCTTCTTCAACTATAAGAATTGTAAACGCATACACTAGAGAAGACTCTAGGGGGGTGTACCTCCAGCTGGGTGACTCTAGCAGCATTGAGCTTATATCAGAAGAACTGTCTCCAATACCTCAGAGCATATTAGAGAAGGCTATACAGCTCAAGTACCCAATGAGAATGATATCACAGCTAGCTGAAGGTTTCTATCAAATTAGAGGGACTATAATCAAGGCATCAGACTCAGTAAGCATAATACACCTATGCACAAACTGCGGGCAGAAGCTGACCCTAGAATATGGTAAGCTTAGATGCCAGATATGCGGTCTAAGAGAGGACTCTGACATCCTTCTAGTTCTCCCCATAGTAATAGACGATGGGACAGGAAGAGCAAGGGTTCTGCTCTATAGGGAGCAGGTGGAAAGGCTAATTGGCCTGTCTAAAAGCGAGATACTGAGCAAGCTGGAGGAATACGGGCTTCCCCCAGATGCATTCCCAGTAGAACTTTCAGGAAGACAGCTGCTCGGCAGAGAGGTAGTAATCAGAGGGCTAGTCAAGCAGGACATAGAGTCTGGGGAGATAATAGTCCGCTGCGATGAAATAGAGGAGGCAGATGTAAGAGAGGAGTGCATGAAAATCATAAGCGAGCTCAGCCAGCTCTAACTTGCTACACCATTAACTACAGAGTATGCTGAACCTTTTCACTCAGCTTATAAGCCTCCACTACAAGACATAAAACATGCCAATAGAAGATAGAGTTCTAGTGAAGACAATAGATGACCCTGAGTTAACAAATATAGCTCAAGTGCTCTCGAACCCAACTGCCAGAAGGATCCTCAAGCAGCTCATAAGGGAGACGAGCCCATCTGAGATCTCTAAGGCTGAAAAACTACCACTATCCACAGTATCGTTTCACATAGAAAAGATGGTCGAAGCCGGCCTAGTTGAGAAAACAAGATCCATAGCTGGTGAAAGAGGGAGAAAAAAGCTATACAGGCTGAAATTCCCATCTATGCTGATACTGCTTTCACCAAATATACGCATAACTAGGTCAAGAGTTTACACGCCATTCTTCTTGGGTATTAAGGAAATAGCACTAGCAATATTGGTTGCCAGTGTGCTAACCCCCATTATAGCTGGGCTGATAGTTTCTCCTTTACAGCAAGTTCCTCTACAGCCTGCTGCCGAGAGGGGGGGTAAGGAGCTAACCGAGTTCGCTGAGAGCTCAGCCAATAACACTCTGCAGCCGAAACATGCTCCAGGTCTAGCTCCTCAAGCTAAACCTAGGGCTTCGGTGAGAGAGGTGTCAGCAAATCGGCTCAAAGTCTTAGCCATACATGTAGTCCTGTTTGCTATCGTATCGCTATCTACTGTCTTAGTTCTCGTACTAGCCAAGAAAGCTGTCACTACAGTGCCTTCAGTGGTAGCTAGTGCATAATACTAGAGATAAAGCGGGAGGTGTGGGAGAGCGGGCTTATGTTGGTTGCTTCTGGGGCTCACACCTCCTGTACTCCAATTACTATCTTCCTACCTAGGTACTCGAATGAGGCTCTCTTGAAGCCTTTTTCCGGCTCCTTTATGCTAACTGATACCGCATTCACTAGTTTCATAAGCTCCTCTGATCTAGCTTCTACGACCTTAAGGTAATCTTCATCATCGCTCCATACAGCTACCTTTATGCTTTCAACTCCACGCCTAAGCCCCATGCTTTTTCTCATGCTTTGAAGCCTTCTCACGGTTTCCCTGAAGAGTCCTTCCTCTATCTCTCTCCTCTCTAGCCTAGTCTTAACATATACTTTCCCTTGTGAGAATTCTGCTACAGCATAGTCTGTACCCACGATTATTGGAGGCTCTTCTAGTATCCGCATCGTAAAGCAATTCACCTCCCTTTCCACTATACTCCTTAGCTTTTCAAGCGCATCTCTGACCTCTTTGCTCTCGCTAACTACGATAACTTCTCCAACAGGCTGTCTCAGCTTTAGCTTAGCTTCCATTCTCGCCGCTGCAGCAGCCGCAATCACTTCCCTACACACCTCAACTTGTCTTTCAAGCTCTGGGTCTCTGTAGTCTCCAGGTGTAGGCCATGCTTCAAGGCACACACTTCTCATGCCATCTCCTTCAACCTTCCTAACTATTCTCTGATATGATATCTCAGCGAAGTGTGGCACAAATGGCGCTAGCATCACTGCTAAGTCTTTAAGCACTCTGTAAAGCAGCTTAAGGGCTGTAACCATGTCATCTTCCTCCCCCCATATCCTCCTTCTGATGACCCTTATGTAGAAGTGGCTTACATCTTCCACTGCAAAGTTAATGAGCTGTCTGAGCGCGTTATGGACTTGATATTCATCCATACTTTCTGTGGCGCTTGAAATCACGCTGTTAAGCCTGGAAAGCAGCCATCTATCCTCGCTCTTGATTGGCTTAGCTTCCTCAGCAAGCTTCTCTACCGAAATCCTGTCTTTAAGTGCCTCTATGGCTGTCAGCAGGAATGTATATATGTTCCATATTACGTTAAGGTTTCTCTTAGCTTCTTCTAGCTCCTTCCATATGAACTTGAGATTACTCCATGTTGTATTCTGGAGCACAAAGAGCCTAAACGGATCTCTTCCACTTCTTCTCACTATCTCGGAGACCTCAACGAAGTTGCCAAGCGATTTATGCATCTCTCTGCCTTTTTCATCGAGCATAAACCCGTGTGCTAGGACAGCACGATATGGTGGCTGCCCGAACATTATCACTGACACTCTGAGCAGGGAGTAGAACCAGCCTCTAAACTGGTCATGTCCCTCTATGACTAAGTCGACAGGCCACCACTTTTCGAACTCGCTTTTCTCCTCTGGGTAGCCTAGGGATGCAAATGAAGCTGCTCCCGAGTCAAACCACACATCTAGAACATCTGGTACTCTCTTCATTTCTCCACCGCATTTTGGACACCTGTATACAACGGTATCCACCCATGGCCTATGTAAACTAGGCAGCTTAAGCTTTCCTCCTACCTTCTTCTCAAGTTCCCTCTTAGACCCAACGACCTCCCAGTATCTGCAGCTGCTACACCTCCAGATTGGTAGCGGCGTCCCCCAGAACCTCTGTCTTGATATAACCCAGTCTCTAATGTCCTCTAGCATGCTTAGCATGCTCTTATCCCATCCCCACCTTGGAACCCACTTGACAACTTCACCAGCTTTCTTGAGCCTCTCAGCGATTTTAGTCATCTTTATGTACCATTGCTTCGTAGCTCTCAAAATCAGGTCGCTCTTGCACCTCCAGCATATCGGGTACCTGTGTACTATCGATCCACTAGCTAGCAGCAGCCCCCTCTCCTCTAAGTCTTTCACTATCTCATGTGATGCATCCCATATGCTCTTTCCAGCGTATTTTCCCGCCTTTTCTGTGAAAAACCCTCTATCATCAACCAGCATAAGCACCGGCATCCCATACTTGAGGTGAGCTACCTCAAAGTCCTCCTCTCCATGCCCTGGTGCGCTATGCACGCAGCCACTGCCTTCTTCCATGGTTACGTACTCTCTGCTAAGTACCACCTTGTAGGCGCCTGTTATCTCCTTCTGGGCGTCTACCTCATCAAGTAGTGGCGGCCTGTACTCTAAGCCCTCTAAACTCCTTCCAGGAAGCTCCTCGATAACCTCCAACGTGGCTCCAAGCTCCTGCTCTATTGCATCCAGCCTCTTTTTTGCGAGTATTAGAGTGCTGTTCATGTACCTAGTTCTGACATAAACCTCATCTGGGTGCACCATCACAGCTACGTTAGCTGGAAGAGTCCAGGGCGTAGTCGTCCAAATCACTATGTACTCTCTTTCCCTACCTACTACTGGGAACTTAACATAGATAGAGTAATCTCTCTTGTACCTGTACTCTGAGACCTCATGCTCTGCTAGCGCTGTTTCACAGCGTGGACACCAGTGCACGACTTTCATGCCCTCTTCTAACAGCCCTTGCTCAGCAGCCCTCTTTACGGCGTACCACTCTGATTCTATGAAGCTGTCATTCAGCGTCATGTATGGCTTTTCCCAGTTCATAGAGACTCCTAGCATCTTGAACTGAGCTGTCATACTTTTAACATTCTCAGAAACCATCTTCCAACACTCATCGATGAACCTATCTATCCCAAAGTCTCTGATATCCTTCTTTGTCTTGAATCCGAGCTTCTTCTCAACAGCAACCTCTATGGGAAGCCCATGGCAATCCCAGCCAGGCTGGTCCCTCACCAGATATCCTCTAGCTCTCATGTACCTTATTATGCTGTCTTTTAACACCTTGTTCCATGCAGTACCTGGATGTGGAGACCCACTAGATGGGTATGGAGGCCCATCTAGGAAGTAAAATTTTCTGCCTTCCCTCTTCCTGAGCTTCTCGTACACTTCGAGTCTGCTCCAAATCCTCTGAGCTTCCTCCTCTACAGCATGCGGGCTATAAAACCTCATCCTATCTAATCTACTCAAATTAACCACCTCACAGCTGGGGGTAACGGCCGCGCTGGCTTCCTAGACTTGCGTAAGAGTTGCACTAGCATGCTACTGGAGTTGGATTTTCTGCCCCCTCACAAAACCCCCTAGTCAACCTGGTCTGCCATGAGCTTTTTAAAGTTAGTCTATGCCTCCAGGTCGCAGTGATCAGCATGGTTGATTACATCCTTGGAGCTGAATCAGATCAGTTTACCGAAAACTTATCGCGTCTCTGTGGGGTCGAAGCTAAATGGGTGAAAATCAGGTTATTCCCCGACTCAGAGGTATGCCCCAGGATACAGAACCCAGAAGGCCTCAAGGGAGCATCTGTAGTGCTTGTTTTCAGAGCTGAAAGCGGGAGAATAGCCCCATCAAGATATCTCATGCTGTACTACTTGACGGCTATGAACCTCAAAGAGCATGGCGTTAGTGAGGTTATAGCTGTAATACCATACCTCCCATACTGCAGGCAGGATAAGAGGTTCCTCCCTGGAGAGCCTGTTTCACTCAGGTATGTAGCTCAGCTATTAGAGGCATCTGGAGTGGACTGCATCGTAACGGTCTCATCTCATGTCATGGGGACTGAAACCCCCCTTCAAGACTACTTCTCAGTGCCAGCGATAGACTTGGATGGCTTTAAGCCGCTAGCAGAGTATCTAAAGAGTATGGGCCGCAGCTATAGCAATGCTGTGGTCATAGCGCCGGATGAAAAGTCTCTAAGGTGGGCTGAGGAGGTAAGAATGGAGATAAATGCGGCAAGAGCGATGTACATCAAGAAGACTAGAGACCTAGTAACTGGCGAGATCTCTATAACCGCTCCTGGAGAGGATCTCAGCGGGCTTGAAGTGATTATAGTAGATGATATAGCATCTACAGGAGGTACCCTGGTGAGGGCTGCAAGCTATGCTCGCTCTAGAGGGGCTAGCAGAATATCTCTGTGCTTCATTCACCCTGTACTGATTGGAGAGGCATTACCAAAGTTGGTAGCCGCATCTGATGAAGTCATAGCAACGGACACGATAAGGTCCGAGGTCAGCAGGGCTACTGTCACAAAGCTTGTTGCAAGCACTCTCTCAAGGATATAGCCATTATCAGCTTCTCCTTCAGCTCCTCTAAAGTCCCATCATTTACTATCAAGATGTCTGCTGCTGCAATGACATCTCCAAGATGGAACTTTGTTAGCTCTTCTATATCGCTCTTGAAGAAGTCCGTAAAGCTATCTACTCCTGTGTCTTTGATCCCCCTCCTTAGCTTTATTCTCCTGAATCTAATGTCTCTGCTAGCTACTACCCCAACTATAAGCCCTTTTTCCCCGAACTCTCTCCAGAAGCATAGTGCCTCCTCTATGTTACGGAGCCCATTTATGACGTATCCACTGTACTTCTCTCCTCTCCTTTCAGACTCTCTAACTGCCCTTATGGCTCTCCTCATTACAGCATCTGGGCCATCTATAACCCTGAGGTAAAGGCCATACCTCCTGAGGTTTTCCCTAGTTGCTTCTAATCCAGCTCTATCCAGCTCTCTGGCTATGATTTCGCTCATAGTGACTACTTTCATGTTGAATGTCTCTTCTAGTATCTTTGCGCATAGATCCTTGCCTGCAGCAAGTTGTCCCGTTAGCCCTATGTACTTGTACCTCAGCATGGCGCTCTAGCTGCCCTTCCTCTCCACCACTTTTATCCTATAGTACCCTCCCACTCTCTCAAGGTCTACTTTACCCTCCTCCTTTAGCTTTACAAGTATAGCATTGGCTACTTTTCTGGATACGTTAAGAATATTTGCCACATGCTGAGATGTTCTTCCATCAAGTTCAGCTAGTTTTTCTTCTATTTCCTTCTTCTGTTCTTCAGTGAAGCTAGGGATTATAGGCTTCACCCTTCTCCTCCTTCTTTTTCTTCTCTTAGCAACTTTTCTTGCGGGTGGGGCCTCAAGTTTAGCAATATCCTCTATTTTCTCCTCTATTTTCTCAACTTTAGACTCCAGCCTGCTTAGCCTCTTTAATATATCCACTATCTGAGTTTCTATCAGTATCTTACCCTCTTCACCCAAAATTGACACCTTCTCCTATCCACTCTAGCTTAAGCTATGTCACTAACACCTTATAACTATTGTGACCTGTGCTTCCTCTAACATGATAGCGGCTCATCAGCTGGACTGTATATTTCAGCTGGATAATTGAATGTGCGCTTAGCTTTATCCTGATAACAGCTAAATATCTTGTATTTTACTGCATGATTAAGCTTTTCTCCTCTTTACAATCTCTTAACGAACAGATCGCTATATATTGGGCCTTTATAGGTTAACTTGCTTTCCTTAAGCTTAACTTGGTCAACATACTGTACTCCAAAGCTTCTCTCCTTGTTCCTGTTACATAGCTCAGAGAGCTTAACTGTTTTCCTTTTCACTCTGCATACTGTGAGGTGTGGTATGAACTCCCTTTTGTCTCTCACGTACTTTCTGAGCTTACTAATAAGATATTTGTTTATTTCAATGAGCTCCTCTCTTCCGCTTACCACATCAATCCAGACAACTCTTGGACTAGATACGCTCGGAAAAGCTCCTACTCCTCTTAGCTCCATCTCAAATGGCTCAAACTCCATTTCCATGAGAGTTCTCTTTGCCTCATCGACGGCAAGCTCATGTATCTCTCCTAGGAATAGCAGCGTAATGTGCAGATTCTCCTTCTCAACCATCTTAACAGATGCCCCTGAAGCTGCTATCTCACTTTGGAGAGCTTCTATCTCCCTGATAACTGCTTTATCCGTAATATCAACCGCTATGAAGCACCTCACTTTCCTCACCTGCTAGTATAGCTACTTACATATCAGCCTAGCTATGGGCTGAATAGCCCACTTAAAGTTAGCTTCGATGACAACAACATCTGCTCCATACCTCAAGTAAAGCATGGCTAAGGCTGCTTGCCTCACCATGTCATACTCACTTGCAGTATCCTTCACACATGCGCCCGGAAACGAGATTCTCAGCCCTAAATCTCTGTTGCCAACTTCCCTCAGTAAGGCAGCGACTTTCATAGGGCTCTGGCTTTCTGCTGCTATAGCAGGCTTCACACCTGCTGCTTGTATTGCGCTAGCCTTCTCTATAATCTCTTGCAATGTATCTCCTGCTGCAGCAATGTACAAGTTTAGGTCTTTAGCCCTAGCACTCAGCCTCCTAGCTGAGCTAGCAGCTACTCCACAGACGACCAAAGCTCCCCTCCAGCCTCTGGCTGCCTCGATGCAGTTCTCTGCAGCCTCTATACTCTCTGTAAGTACTAATGCCATGCCAGCGTGTTTCATGCCCTCCTTAAGGTGCTCTATGTACATCTCACGTCTCTCAGTGAGCACCTTAAGAGCCACTCCAAGCATATTGGTTGTGACTCCCGCCAGCTTAGCTCTAATAAGCTTGTATCTCGTCTCTAGGGGGTCCATCACATCACATGTAGACACTGCTATCACTTGCATTACTCCCTAGCCTCAGCTATCAACTTAGCGTAATCACTCAGGTTCCTGCCAGCAGTCTTTCCTTCCTTAAGCAACCTGATGGATGCATGTGCAAGAGGATGATAGAAAACCACATCTACCTCATCATAGAGGAAATAGCCTCCAACTGCAGCTTCTAACACTGGCAGCATGAACCTACCTTCTCTGCCCCTCCAATTCTGGTGAAGCCCTCTTAAGTCGAGTATGATCCTCTCTGCAGGAATAGCAAGAACCCTCTTAAGCTGCTCAATGTCGATACTGCTCAGAACCTCGATGTAGTACACTTCCTGCTTCCTGTCTAAATATACTTCCGGGCTGAGCCTTAGAATCTGGCTGGGAGCTACTGTAAGAGCTATTTCAGATAGCTTTTTCATGAAACTCGGTTCAACTTCTCCCATAAGCCTCACTACAAGCTCCTTACCGCACCACCTCCTACAGGTTTCAAGAAGCTGCTCTAGCTGGTTGTGTGGCCAATGCAGCACTATAAAGTCTGATTCAAGCTCTTTAAAGGCTTTCTCTATCCTTTCATCGACATCCAGACCTAAATACTGCTGTATAGCGTTCATCAACCCACTTACTGTGAGCATCGGGTGATAAATCCCGAAACCTACCCGCATCAAGGTGGAGCATACCTACGGTTATAAAAGCTGGGGGCTACTAGCATGTATGCTGATTGGGATAATGTCAGACTCACATGACCGCCTGGAGAAGATATCCAAGGCTGTTAGGGTGCTGAATCATAGGGGTGTAGCTGCAGTCCTTCATGCTGGCGACATAGTGTCTCCATTCACAGTGAGAGCCTTCCGTGAGCTAAGGTGCAAGGTACATTTCGTCTGGGGGAATAACGATGGAGATAAGCTCACTTTAATCAGGCTGTTCGGTGACATGGCCACCTTTCATGGCTGGGTGATGCATGGCACGGTCGGAGGTCTAAGCATCTATATGGCGCACCACATACCCGATGAACTAGCTGAGAAGCTAGCCAGAGCAGGCTTTAACCTCATTATATCAGGCCACACCCACAGCCTAAGCATTAGAAGACTAGCTGACCGCAGCATGCTCATAAACCCAGGTGAGGTCTGTGGCTACTTAACTGGAAGATCCACAGTCGTCGTGTTAGACTCCCTAACTATGCAAGCTGAGGTCGTTGAGCTTTAGCCTACTCCTAGGAGAAGTAATAGTGCCGAAAGCAGAACCCCTGCTCCCCCTGTTATTAGCCCATACTTCACCTTACTACCTCTAGATACATGCCCTAAGAGTATGCCTAGCATGATAAGCTCTGATATGGCTGCTGGAATGGAAGTAAGGTAGGCCTTTGCTATACTGAATCCTCCTCTCATTGACATGTAGAATGGGAGAATAGGTGGTATAGATGCTATCATGGGTGCAGTTCCATCTATGAGTGCTACGACCACAGAGGCGTATGTTCCGACTTTATCTACCAGAGAGTTTGACAAGTCTACTCCTCCCATAGCGATCTCCAGCGTCCTTATCCTCTGCTGCTGCTCTGCCTGCTCCGCTAGCAGGGTTCCTACGAACCCAGATAGCCCCATTGCAATACAGCCACCGAGGCCGGCACTCACTATTATGCTAGGATTCTTTACTGATATCGCATAGGATCCCAATATGACACCGAGTATCGTGAGTACTCCATCAAAGGCGTTTATGACAAAGTACCTCCTAGCTATCTCCTTCACTCCAGCTATCTCCAGGTAGCTCTTGATGAAGCGGAGGTCTCTTGCTACCGCATAGCCGAACACCGTGTGGACCCCCGTCTCAATCCTCGCCTTCACTCCCCTTTCTAGGCCGGCTTTCTTACGCAGAGTACCCAGTGCACCTTTCCTATACACAGTTATCTGCCTAGGCACCCTAGTAACACGAGGTACCTTGCTTGCCCCGCTGCTGTACTTAGCTTGTGGGGGCTCCTCTCCCTCCAACTTCTCAGACAACCTCTCCACTAAAGCCCGGGGTGGGATTCGAACCCACAATAAGCGGGTTCCAGCTCTGAGCTGCAGCCCGCCGCCTTTACCACTCGGCCACCCGGGCTACTAAAACCTGTCTATAGCTCTTAAAATACGTTTCGCCCACATAGCCTACACCTCACCGCCTATTATATCCTTCACATGCCCTCCTCCCATCTGCTATGGCATAGAGCTTAACTCTCAGATCGCTTACCTTCCTGAACTCCACTACCATCCCAGCCTCAAGAAGCCTCTTTAGAGCATATCTGACAGTCCTAGGTGGAAGCCCTGTTTCCCTAGATATATCCCTTTGAGAAAGCAGTTCTCCTCTGCTAAGCGTGTCTAGAACAGCTTGGGCTGATGGAGGCATCCTAAGCTTAGCAAATACGCTTCCCCATACAACCCCCCATTACTAGTCAGTAGCTCCTATTTAAGCCAGTACCTTCCAACTGAGAGCAGCTCCTCTACCTTCTCTCCTTTAGCTGCTATGACCTTCCTCCCACTAGCTACTGCTAAGGTCTCCATGTCTAGTAGCTGAGATAGCCTCGATGTCTTCATCCTAAGTGGATGCGCTATGAGCTTGTCGCCTCCCTCTAGCTTCACTGGTATGAAGTTCTCTCTGCCGAGTGTTAAGCTGGCATCTCTCGAAAGCAGAGCTTTGGCTGTCTTATATCCGACCACCTCCCCCTCCATCATCCCCAGTACAGGGACTACAAGCATGTAGAACATGACTACACAAGATACAGGGTACCCTGGAAGCCCTAGCACTAAAGTCCCCCTGATCTTACCTATGGCTGTAGGCTTTCCGGGCTTTGACCTGATCCCATGAACCAAGATTTCTCCTCCTATGCTCTCAATTGCCTTAGGGACAAGGTCTCCAACCCCCTTTGAGCTGCCTCCTGTCACCAGGATCAAGTTACTCTCTGAAGCTGCTTGAGCCATTGCCTCGCTGAGCTCACCAAGGGTGTCACTTACAATGCCATATCCTTTGACCTCATACCCCCTAGACCTGAGTTCAGCTATCAGGAATGGTGAGTTGGCGTCATACATCTCCCCTTCACCGAGGGAAGCTCCGGTAGGCCTAAGCTCGCTTCCACTTGCTATTACGCTGATGGACGGCCTTCTGTACACTGGAATGCTCCTGTATCCGGCTGTAGCAAGCAGAACTATGTCCCAGGGCCTAATCCTAGCTCCCCTCTTAACCACAACCTTTCCCTTCTGGATGTCTCCTCCTAGTTGCGCTATGTTCTCTCCTGGAGCCACACTCTTATACACAAGTACTCTACCATCTTTCAGCTCAGTGTACTCAAGTGGGACTACAGCTGAGCACCCCTCCGGTATTGCTGCTCCCGTTGCAATCCTTACGCAGCTCCCCTTCTCCACTCTATGTGTCTCCTTGCTTCCAGCAAGAATCTCTCCTGCGAGCCTGAGCGCTATGGGAGAGTCCTCTCTGGCACTATATGTGTCCTCAGCTACTACAGCGTATCCGTCTACCTCTGAGAAGCTGAATGGTGGATAAGGCACATGGGCAGTTAAGTCTACTGCTGCAACCCTCCCAAGAGCCCCCTCCAAGCTGACTTCCTCTACCCCAATGGGTCTAACAGCTGTCTTGAGCTTGCTAAGGGCTTCAGCAAGCGGGGTTAGCTTGAGAAACAGTTCTCTAGGCATAGCTATCCCCATATAGTGCATAGCAGCCTAACTGGAACTACCTCCCCGCTTGAAAACCCTTCAACATCCTCTTCCACCACGACATATCCATCTGCTCTTAGTAGAGTCGCTGTCAGCCCGCTTCCCCCAGCCATTATCGGTTCAGCTTCCGGCATGCCTTCTCCTTCTACTACTTTCACCCTAACATATGTCCTCCTTCCATCTCGTCCTCTTACAGCTCTCCTCAGCTTGCAATAGACTACTGGCCTGAATTCACCGCTGTATCCGACCATCTTAAGTATAGCTGGCGCAACTAAGGCCTCAAATGCAGTAAATGCCCCGACTGGAAACCCTGGAAGAGAGAACACAGGCTTACCATAAGCTAAACCAAAGGATACTGGCCCACCTGGGGAGATAGCTACACCACTAAAGAGGAGCTCTCCCACAGAGGATATTATATCCGGGACAAGGTCTCTCTTCCCGACAGAGCTTCCCCCAATCAGCACCACTAAGTCGCCTGCTTTAGCTCCATTAGCTATCGCCTGCCTTATCTCCTCTGGGTCATCTCCTACTCGAGCTACCAGCTTACCAACACTCCCTAACTGGGTGCACATCCACTTTATCATCGGGCTGTTTGAGTCCCATATTTCACCCAGCTTCAGGTCTGTACCAGCTGGGATAATCTCGTCACCAACAGCCACGATGCTTACTCTAGGCTTCCTGTACACTGCAACCTTAGAGACTCCTGAGGATATTATCGCCGCCAGATCTATGCTTCTAACCCTACTCCCTCTCCTGAGCAGGGTTTCTCCAGACCTGATGTCTTCTCCTCTTCTTGAGACGTGCTGGCCAGCGTAAGCTGGCTTAAGCACCTCAACAAGCTTTCCTTTCTCTCTTGCATCCTCGCACCTAACAACCGCTGTAGCTCCTTGAGGGAGCACTGCTCCAGTTGCAATTGCTACAGCCTCGCCCTTAGCTACCCTAAGCTTATCAGCTGACCCAGCATAGACCTCGCCTACAAGCTTGAGCCTTACAGGCTTGTCTTCTCTAGCACCATATGTATCCTCAGCTACTACAGCATATCCATCCATTGCAGCTCTGTCAAATGGCGGAGAGTCCACCACGCTGACAAGGTCTTTGCACAGAAACCTCCCAACACACTCTGTTACATCGACCTCTTCGCAGCTGACTTCTCTTATTCTACTAAGAACCACTGAGAGCGCCTCCTGGTAGGGAACCCACTCTCTACTGACCTTCCACATGCTTCTCCCTTACATGGAGCAGTATATGCGGCAGCTCACTTAGGATTAGCTCGCTCAGTGCGAGCTCTACTGCCTGAGGGGATCCAGGTAGGCAGAATATCGCTGTCCTATGCAGCAGCCCAGCCTTAGCTCTGCTTAAGATGGAGGCTGACCCAATAGCCCGGTAGCTCAGCATGTGGAATGCCACCGCAAACCCAGTAAGCTCCTTTTCAAGCAGTGGAGTTATGGCTTCGATGGTAACATCAGAGGGTGAGACACCCGTACCACCAGATAGAAGTATGCAGTCCACACTGCCAGCCAAGCTGAGGGTTATGCTACGTATCTCATGGATGTCATCAGAGACATAGTAGATGTCTCTGAGCTCAATGCCATGCTCAAAGACGAGCTTCTTAACCACCTCAACAGTCTCATCTCTGAACTCAGCTCCCTCTCTAAACAGCTTAGCCCTGCTGCTGCTGACCACAACCAGCACTAAGCTTATCCCACTGATGTCCAGAGCCTTCTTCTTATGCTCTGCTGTAACGGCGCTCAAACCCAGCCCCCACTCAGGTTAGTCCATGACTTTATTAGCTTGCATTCCTAGAGTAGGCCTCAGGTACCTGGGGGCTTTCCCATGTGGAGCATACTAGATCTGCTCAGGAACAACCCAGAGAAGCTCAAAGAGTCCCAGAGAAGGAGGGGTCTTCCTCCAACTCTAGTAGATGAGGCACTAGAGTACGACTTAGCATGGAGAAAAGCTGTCACAGAGCTAAACAACCTGAGAAAGCTTAGAAACGAGATAACAAGGGAGATAGCGAAAGCTCCTTCAAGCAGAAGAGACGAGCTCATCAAGAAGGCCAGAGAGATCTCAGAGGAGGTGAAGAGAAAGGAAAACGAAGTCAAGCTGCTGGAAGAGAGGAGGATGAAGCTCCTGCTAAACATACCTAATGTCGTACATGCTGCTGTTCCACTAGGGAGTGGAGAGGAAGACAACAGGCCAATAAGGTACTGGGGCAGGCCTAAGGTGTGGAAAGGCTACCTAGGCCAGTTTTTAACCCAGATAGGAGAAGCTCAAGTAGATTATGAGCTCATAGAGTGGCTTCCAAAGCCACATGCCGACCAGCTTAAGTTCCTAGGCGCTGGGGACACAGATAGGGCAGCTAAGGTAGCTGGCTCAAGATTCTTCTACCTATTCCAGGATCTAGTATGGCTCGAGTACGCTCTGATGCTGTATGCGCTAGACTACCTGAGCAAAAGGGGCTTCATATTAGTTGAGCCTCCATTCATGATGCGTCGAAAGATGTATGAGGGGGTAACTGCAATACAGGACTTCACAGACGCCATATACAAAGTTGAGGGGGAAGACCTTTACCTCATCGCTACATCTGAGCACCCCATTGCAGCAATGCATGCTGACGAAGTGTTCTTAGAGAGTGATCTCCCAGCTCTCTATGCTGGCGTAAGCCCGTGCTTCAGAAAGGAGGCAGGAGCTCACGGAAAGGACACAAAGGGAATATTCAGAGTCCACCAGTTCCTAAAGGTAGAGCAGTTCGTTTTCTGCCTACCAGAGGACTCGTGGAAGTGGCATGAAGAGCTCATAAAAAATGCTGAAGACCTGTGGAGGGGCCTAGAGATACCCTACAGAATAGTAGATGTCTGCACAGGAGACCTAGGAGTAGTTGCAGCTAGGAAGTATGACCTAGAAGCATGGATGCCAGCTCAAGGAAGATACAGGGAAATGGTAAGCTGCTCAAACTGCACAGACTGGCAGTCATATAGGCTCAACATAAGGTATAGGGAGAAAACAGGGGCTCCAGTGAAAGGCTTCGTACACACTCTAAACTCGACAGCAATAGCCTGCCATAGGGCAATCACAGCAATACTAGAAAACCACCAGGAAGAAGACGGGACGATAGTGGTGCCAAGAGCTCTAAGGAAGTACCTCGAGATCTTCCCAAAGGCCCCAGTAGACCACATAGAGCCTGCGAAAGCTGTACCTGAGCCCTCAAGGTGATCTCTTGTACTCTCCTGAAGTCGAGAAGGCATTAGAGTCGGCTGGAGCCCACATCGGAGACATAATCAGGATCCAGAGAGGAAGCGAGGTCTACGAAGGTATACTCCTACCGAGAAGCGAATACGGAGACCCAAGCTGCATAGTTATCAAGCTGTCAAGCGGCTACAATATAGGAGTAAAGTATACTCCAGGCACAGTAATCAAGAGGTTAAGGAAAGCAGCTGAGGTAGGCAAGTTCCCAGCCAAGAAGGCAGAAAGGAAGCCTAGCCTCCCGCCAGTTTCTCTGATTGCTACCGGAGGGACGATAGGCTCTAGGGTAGACTACGTTACTGGAGGAGTATACATGTGTGTTAAGCCAGAGGAGCTGCTATACCTCACCCCTGAGCTAGAGGACGCCGTATACATAGAGAGAATGAGGTCGCCATTCCTGGTTGCGAGTGAAGACCTCACGCCAGATGACTGGAAGGAGATAGCTGAGATAGCTGCTAAAGAGCTCAACACAGATGTAAGAGGAGTTGTGATAACACACGGGACAGACACCATGCACTACACCTCAGCTGCACTCTCATTCATGCTGAGGAACCTCAGCAAGCCAGTTGCTCTCGTGGGCGCACAGCGCTCACCAGACAGAGGCAGCTTTGATGGTGCAATGAACCTCCTCTGTGCAGCCCATTATGCAGCAAGATCAGACATCGCTGAAGTAGCTATAGTAATGCACGGTGAGAGCAGCGACACATACTGCTATGCCATAAGAGGGACCAAAGCCAGGAAAATGCATACATCAAGGAGAGACACATTCAGACCAATAAATGACCTACCTCTTGCTAGAGTATGGCCTGACGGGAGAATAGAGGCCCTAAACACTAAATACAGGAAGAGAGGTAGCAGTGAAGTCTATGCGGACACAGCTTTTGAGAAGCGTGTAGCTATAGTGAAGGCCTACCCTGGATCAGACCCTGAAGTCATAGATTATTACGTCGATAAGGGATACAGGGGGATCGTGATAGAAGGCACAGGCTTCGGCCATACCCCAGTATACCCACGAGCGGAGAAGCTCTCCTGGCTTCCAAGCATAAAAAGAGCTGTAGAGGAGAGCGTGGCCTTAGTCATGACATCTCAAGCGCTATATGGGAGGACGAACCCATACGTGTACCGGAATGCACGTGTGCTCAAGCAAGCTGGAGTGGTATACGTTGAGGACATGCTGACAGAAGTAGCATACGTGAAGCTAGGCTGGGTTCTTGGGCACACACAGGATCCGAAGGAGGTCGAATCTCTGATGCTGACAGACATAGCAGGCGAGATATCTAGCAGAACTCTCTTCAATACTTACCTGATATAGGTGACATCTCTTGAGGGACAAAAGCTTCTACAGGAGCATAGGACTGAAGTGTGGGCTAGAAATACACCAGAGGCTTAAAGGAGGGAAGCTCTTCTGCAGCTGCAGGTCAACACTGTCGGAAGAGCCTTCCCTTGAAATAATACGGAAGCTCAGAGCAGTATACGGTGAGCTCGGAGTTGTAGACAGGGCTGCTGCGTTCGAGCACATGAGAAACCGCAAGTTCGTATACAAGTACTATCCAAGCGAGTCCTGCCTAGTAGAATGCGATGAGGAGCCTCCACATCAGGTGAACAAGGAGGCTCTAGAAGCAGCTATAACCGCGGCACTCATGTTAAATGCTAAGGTCGTTGACGAAATACATGTGATGAGAAAGACTGTGATAGACGGAAGCAACACTTCAGGCTTCCAGAGGACAATGGTCATAGCTCTCGATGGCTATCTGGAGTACAAGGGAGAGAAGATACCGATTGCTCAAGTCTGCCTAGAGGAAGAGGCTTGTGGCATACTAGAGGACTGGGGGGATACCGTAGTATACAGGCTAGATCGCCTTGGGATCCCCCTCGTGGAGGTCTCAACAGGGCTGCTAGAAGGCTATTCACCTGAGGAAATACAGGAAATAGCCTTGCTAATAGGGGTAACGCTTAGATCAACTGGAAAGGTGAGAAGAGGCCTAGGCTCCACGAGACAGGACCTCAATGTGTCGATAAGCGGTGGAAGCAGGGTTGAGATAAAGGGTGTACAAGAGCTAGAGCTAATCTCTAAGGTAGTTGAGAATGAGGTAGAGAGACAGCTCTCTCTGATAAAGCTGGCAAAAGAACTGAAGGAAGCTGGTGTGAGGGAGGAAGACTTTAAGCCGCCCATGGAGGTGACTGAGCTATTCTCAGAGACGAAGAATAGGGTGATTAAGAGAGCTCTGAAGTCAGGTGGTGTAGTGTTCGCAGCAGCCTTACCTGGCCTCTCAGGCTTCGCATCAAGAGAGCTATGCCCTGGCTTAACTCTAGGGAAGGAGCTGGCCTACCATGCTCGGGCATATGGCGTAGGAGGGATAATACACTCAGATGAGGATCTAGCTAAGCTTAAGCTCGAAGACGAGTTCAAGAAGCTAAGAGAACTTCTCAAGGCAGGCAGCAGAGACCTGATCTTCATAGTAGCTGGTCCACCAGATAGAGCTGCTGAAGCAAGCAGAGCTGTAGTAGAGAGAGCCAAGCAGCTGCTAAATGGCCCACCTGAAGAGACCAGAGCAGCAAACCCAGATGGCACTACGAGGTTCACAAGACCACTGCCAGGAGCAGCTAGAATGTACCCTGAGACAGACATACCTCCGATGCCTATCCCAAGAGAGTATGTGGAGTCTATTAGAGCAAGTCTCCCAGAGCACTGGGAGCAGAAGGTCAAGAGGTTCACAGAGCAGCTAGGGTTGCCAAGAGACCTGGCTAGGCAAGTAGTCTGGTCAGAGTACCTCTCATTGTTCGAGGAGGCTGTTGAAAAAACGAGACTTCCTCCAACTCTAATAGCATCGACGTTGGTTTCCACGCTCAAGGACATCAAGAGAAGAGACAAAATCCCAGTAGAGCAGCTGCCAGACGAGAAGATAATGGAGGCTCTGCTCGCAGTAGACGGGGGAAAGATCTCAAAGGAAGCTCTGCCAGATGTTTTAAGAGAGCTTGCCAAGAGCCCAGGGGAAACCGTGCAGGCCATAGCAGCTAGGCTAGGGATCAAGCCCATAACTCTAGAGGAACTCAGGGAGATAATAAGCTCTACCATACAGGACAACATGGAGGTTGTCTTAGAGAAGAGGGAGCGTGCTCTAGGGCTCATAATGGGGAGGGTAATGGCCAAGGTGAAGGGGAGGATTGATGGGAAGGTCGTCTCAGAGGAGGTTAAAAGGAAACTTAAGGAAGTCTTATCAACCTCTAGGGTGGAAGCGTGAGCAAAAACCCATATGCGATATCTGGCGTTAAGGCTAGGTGGATCCTAGACTCCAGAGGTAACCCTACTGTGGAAGCTGAGGTGGTTTTAGAGTGTGGTGTCAGGGGGATAGCAGCTGCTCCAAGTGGAGCTTCACGTGGAGCACACGAGGCACTGGAGCTCAGAGATGGTATCAGGTCTGAGTTCCGTGGAAAGGGTGTTCGAAAGGCCATTAAGAACATAGAGGAAGTGATAGCTCCTGCCCTAATTGGAATGGACTCCAGGAGCCAAAGGGAAATAGACCAGAAGATGATAGACCTAGACGGGACGCAGCAGAAGACTAGGCTCGGTGCAAATGCCTGTCTACCTGTATCTCTTGCTGTAGCAAAGGCTGCTGCAGCAGCCAGGAAAACACCATTATACATGCACCTGAGAGAAGTTTACAGTATAAAAAGGAAGCTACTGATGCCAATTCCATTATCAAATATGATAAATGGAGGCAAGCACGGGGTAGGCCTGGATATACAGGAATTCCTAATCATACCATCTGGAGTTAAGTCCTTTGCCAAGGCAATCCAGGCACTATCAGAGATATATAACGCTCTCGGAGACATAGTCTCTCAGAGAGGGCTACCCAAGGCTGTAGGCGATGAGGGAGGCTACACATGCATAGAGATGACGACTGAAGAAGCCCTTGAGCTTCTGTCTTCTGCAGTGGAGGAGTCAGGGTACTCGCTTGGAGCTGACATAGTGCTGGGCTTAGACTGTGCTGCAAGCCAATTATATGCTGATGGAGCTTACCATGTAGATGGCAGGACAATGGATAGTGGAGCTCTTATAGATTGGTACAGCGAGCTAGCCAGCAAGTACACCATAGCCTCAATAGAGGACCCTCTTCACGAAGACGACTGGGGCAGTCTAGCTGCCCTCACAAAGAAAATGGGAGATAGAATCCAGGTCGTTGGAGACGACGTGTTTGTATCGCAGGCAGCTAGGCTAATAGCTGGTGCTAAGCAAGAGGTATGCAATGCAATACTGCTGAAGCCAAATCAGGTTGGTACACTTACCGAAGCCGTGGATACGGCGAAGACAGCGTTTAGCTTAGGGTACTCCACTATAGTAAGTCATAGAAGTGGGGAAACAGAGGACACCTTCATAGCAGACCTAGCTGTAGCCCTAGGATGTGGGCAGATAAAGACAGGAGCTCCAGCGAGAGGTGAAAGGACAGCAAAGTACAACAGGCTGCTCAGAATAAGCGAAGAGGAAGAGATCGAGTACCCTAATAGGCTTAAAGTCCTCTAGCTAGCATACTCTGTCTCCCTACATGCTTAAAACTACACGCGTACATGGGCTAGGGGTAGTACTTGGATCAAGAGGTTGCCATATTTATCGGGAGCGTTAAGAGAGAGGACTCAGCTCTCATGACACCTGACATGTTTGCGTTTACTACACTAGTTAATAAGGGATTTAGGCTCCCTCATGCATTTGTAATAACAGATAACGCTTTCAAGCTGTTCCTCAGGGCCTCCGGACTAGCAGACCAGATCAATAGCATAATCACCAAGGCAGCTAGCGGAGAAGATGTGAGCACCGAGTTAAAGCAGCTATCAGACGAGCTTCTTAAGGTCAGCATACCTGCTGAAGTAGCTGAGGCACTTAAAGAAGCCTACACAAAGCTCGGAGTGAAGTCCGGCTCAGTTCCACCAGCTACCTTCCTATACACCTCAGCTTCAGTTAAGGATATGAGCATAAGCCTAGATGTAAGCAGGTGGGCTGATGAAGTTGTAGTAAGTCCTGAAGCATTTCTGAGAGAGGTGAAGAAAGCCTGGCTGAAGGCCCTTTCTCACACTACGATAGCTGAGCTAGCTAAGTCTAACAGCACAATAGACCAGCTCAAGGTTTCCATTCTTGCAGCATGCATACCTCCAATCAAGGCATCAGGGCAAGCAGACGTTATTGATGATCAGGTGCTTGTCAGGTCTACACTAGGCTTCTACATACCTGTCCTAGATGTCGTATCCTTTGATGAATTCACTGTAGACCAGTCCACTATGGCAATCCTAAAGGAGAAGCTATCTCCCAAGGAAAAGGCGCTCATGGTCTACAGCGGCGTACCAAGAGTAGAGGATGTATCTCCCACACTCATTAAGAAGCCGAGCCTAACTCCCCAAGAAGTACTTGAGGCTGCTAGCCTAGCAGTAAAGCTAAGCAAACTAGCTGGCAAGCCCATATCTGCAGTATGGCTCCTTTCCGAGAAGCCTAAGGCCCTGTACCTGCTTGCATATGAGGAGATAGCCATGATGCATGAGGAATTTGTGATCCCATTTGAGAAGCTAAAGAAGGAGGACTCCCAGCTTGTTGGCGGCAAGAATGCCAATCTGGGTGAGCTGGCTGCAGCCGGCTTCCCTGTGCCACCAGGCTTTGCTATAACATCTAAAGCCTACGAGTACTTCCTGGAAAAGTCTGGGATAAAGGAGAGGGTAGGCAAAATACTCGAGGAGATTCCTCGAGGAGCTGAAGCGCCTGAAGCCTACCAGGAGGTATCAAGGAGGATAAGAGATGTGATAGAGAGCGCTGAGATGCCTAGGGAGCTTAAAAACGCTATAATCTCAGCCTACAGAGGCCTGTGCAGGAAGCTTGGTAGAGAGGTCTACGTGGCTGTCAGGTCCTCTGCTACAGCAGAAGACCTGAGCACAGCTAGCTTCGCAGGGCAGCAGGAAACCTATCTCAACGTCAAAGGTGACGAGGAGCTTATTGAAGCAGTGAAAAAGTGCTGGTCAAGTCTGTTCACGGCTAGAGCCATATTCTACAGGGAGCAAAAGGGCTTTCTACACGAGCAGGTGCTGATGGGGGTTGGCGTCCAAGAGATGGTCGATGCCAGGTCAGCCGGTGTCATGTTCACAATAGACCCTGTAACAGGCGACTCAACAAAGCTAGTAATAGAGTCGAGCTGGGGGCTAGGCGAATCCGTGGTCTCAGGAGAAGTGACCCCTGATTACTTTGTGGTAGACAAGGAAACCCTGGAGATATTAGAGAGGAGGATATCTCGGAAGGAGAAGCAGAGGATAAGAGACCCAGAAACAGGAAAAACCATCACTACAGAGGTTCCAGATGACGAGAAGGAAGCTCCCTCACTGACTGATAAGGAGGTCAAAAAGCTGGCGCAGCTGGGCATCGAGATAGAAAAACACTACGGGCAGCCGCAGGACATAGAGTGGGCTATAGACAGAAACCGGCCGTTCCCAGACAACATAATGATATTACAGGCCCGCCCAGAGACCGTATGGAGCACCAAGCGCCCAGAGGAAACAGAGAAGCCGCCAGAGAAGCCAGTCATAGAGGGCAAGATCGTAGTCGTAAAGGGGCTTCCAGCTTCTCCAGGAGTCTATGCTGGAACGGCTAAAGTCGCCCTCACAGTAGAAGACGCTAGCAGAGTGATGTCCAAAGGAGACATCCTCGTCACCAAGATGACTAACCCAGACTGGGTCCCATATATGAGGCTAGCTGGCGCCATAGTCACAGATGAAGGAGGCATGACCTGCCATGCCGCCATAGTCAGCAGAGAACTCGGGATCCCATGTATAGTAGGCACTGGCAACGCTACCCAGCTGCTAAAGAGCGAGGAACCCTACACAGTCGATGCGTCAGCTGGCGTGGTGTATAAAGGCATAGTAGAGGAGGTGTTAGAGAAGCCGCCAGAAGGGGAAGCCCCACCACTGCCAGTGGAGGCAGCTCCCGTAACTGGGACAAAGATATACATGAACCTAGGAGCACCAGACATGATAGACAAGTACAAGCACCTTCCATTCGACGGAATAGGCCTTATGAGAATAGAGTTCATCCTAGCATCCTATATAGGAGACCACCCAAACTACCTCATTGAGGTAGGCCACCCTGAGAAGTTCATAGACAAGCTTGCTGACGGAATAGCTAAGGTAGCTAGGGCAATATACCCGAGACCAGTTGTAGTCAGGTTCTCAGACTTCAAAACAAACGAGTACAGGCAGCTAAAGGGTGGTGAGAAGTATGAGCCAGAGGAGAACAACCCGATGCTAGGATGGCGTGGAGCATCAAGATACGCCTCCCCAGGGTATGAGGGGGCATTTAGATTAGAATGCAGGGCCATAAGGAAGGTCAGAGAGGAATACGGGCTTAAAAACGTCTGGGTGATGATACCCTTCGTAAGGACGATATGGGAGCTGCAAAAGTGCCTCGAGATCATGGCTGAGGAGGGCTTGGAAAAGGGGAGAGACTTCAAAATATGGATCATGGCTGAAGTCCCCAGCACAATAATACTAGCAGACGAGTTCAGCAAGTACATAGATGGCTTCAGCATAGGGTCCAATGACCTAACTCAGCTTATCCTTGGTGTAGACAGAGACTCCCAGATCTTACCTGAGATAGATCCAAGGTACTTTGATGAACGCGACCCTGCTGTCAAGAGGGCAATCCAACATCTCATTGAGGTTGCTCATGAGAATGGCGTAACCGTCTCCATATGTGGGCAAGCCCCATCAGTATACCCAGACTTCGTAGAGTTCTTAGTCCGCTGTGGGATAGACAGCATAAGCGTGAACCCGGATGCAGTAGTAGATACGAGGAGACTCATTGCAAGCATAGAACAGAGGATACTGCTAGAGCAGGCGGTAAACTCAGCGAGAAGCAGGATACAGCTATTCAGAGCTACCTGATTCCAACAAGATATCAACTGCAGCATTCAAGATGGCTACCATAACTGAAATGCTCTCCTCCCCCATTCCAATAAGGATAATGTCTCCATCCTCAGGTTGAAGCCTCTTCTCAAGCTCATAATAGAGGCTAGGATACCTCTCGCTTACTCTAGTATTCCCCGGAGGTATGTACAAGTCAGTTTCTCTCTTGACAAGCAAGACAGCCCCCCTGCCACCGAACCTGATAACATCATCTCTGACCTCCAACACACTTATGCTCTCAGCCTGAACTCCGCGTATCAGAAGCGCCGCATTCACCTTCTTCAGTGTAAGCTTCTCTCCTGCTCTAAGCAGTATAGGCCTTGAGATCCTGGACTTAATTGCGCTCACTAGCCTCTTACCCTGCTCACTTAGCCTAGCTCCCGCTCTGCTCACCTGAACTACTCCAAGAGCACTGAGCTTACCAAGTACCGTCCGCGTGGTTCCCTCCCCAAGAGACAATACCTGGCACAGTACCCTCCTCCCGGCTGTCTTCATCTCATCTAGTGCAAGCAACAGCAGGATAATATGGCCTATCGTGACTCCCGACCTCTCAAGAGGCCTCAAAGATGCACCAAACTGCTCGAGCACGCTCTTTAGCATGCTCACCCCCTAGGTCTCAGTCTCATCCTCCTATATACCCCTGCAGGCGGCCTAAGCTGCACATATCTTCCTGACTTCCAGAGCCTGAGCTGATTCATGTAGTTTGGGCTAAGCCAGTGCCCTCCCTCTCCGCTGTATAAGATGCCAATTACTCTGCCATCGGGTAGTTTGGCAAACGCTGCTGCAAGACCATAACTCACCTTCAGCTTTCCACCCTTAGCATCAACCACACCAGCTCCACCAGAAAAAACCCATGCATGGACTCCTCTAGTAGCTACATTCCCCATCCTAGCCAAGGGAAGCCCCAGCTCTAAGCCTAAGTGCCTTAAACTCACTGCAATGTCAGGCTTCCTCTTTCCCAGCACATCATGAAGAGCCTCTACAGCAACTGCTTGCGATGAGGTCTTTGCAACTTCACTCAGCCATATGTCACCGTATGTGAGCATGTAGATTAGCCTAGCTAAAGCCCACTGTCTAAAGCGTATATACGGCTTGTATAGGTCTCTAAGATAGCCAAATGCTCTCTTAAGCAATGCCTCCTCAAAGGCGTACATAACAGCTAGGTCTGCTACCTCTTGAGGCATGAAGCCTGCATGGGTCTCAAGCAGCCTTAGCAGTGCTATAGCAAATGGGTCGTATCCTTCCATAATAGCCTCCATGTGCTGGCTACTGTAGGCAACGTGCTTACCCCAGCTAGCATAGTACGTTGTCTCCCCTAAGCAGGTCCAGTGAGGAACTGGGTACAATACTACCACTCCACTTGTCTTCTGCAGCGCTTTCTCAACCTCACTAGCCGGCTTTACTCCTCTCCAGGCATAAGATGTGTTAAATATAGGCTTAACAGCACTCGGGCTCTTCACATCAGGATATGAGCCCAGAAGCACGAGGTCGCAGCTTTCTCCGTCAGTGAGGACGATGGCTACAGGAGGGACCTCAAGAATTACAGTATCCACATCTCCCTCCACAATAGCTTCAAATAATGCATCAAGCAACCTCCAACTCACTTTAACGCTCTTAAATGACAGGTAGCACCCATGTACCTCAGCTAAACTCACTCCAAAAGCAGAGTACGACGGCTTTTCCACGACTCCACTAGGAGTCCTGATTTTGACTTCCTTTCTCCTAAGGGGATACCAAGTGCTTCCCCTGAGTATATGTGTTCCATTAGCTACCCCCATATAGATGTCGATAGAGTCTGTACACAGGCTAACTAAGGCACCTGCCAGGTCTTCAGTCGACCACGCCACTGGCAATGGTACACCTGGTATAAACACACCATACACTGTTAGCCCATTGACCTCAATTGCTGCAAGGTAATATGGAGCTGGAGCTCTTTCTATGCTTGAAGCATACCCACACCACAGGAAGCCAGGCGATGCTACCGCGAATCCAGCTAAGGAAGGCAGCCCAAGCTTCTCCACTTTCTCCTTCACGTGACATAGTGCTAGAGCTGCCTCTGCTAAGGCTTCTCCGCTGCTGAGAATTTTGTCATCGAGTTTAAAGCCCTCTGGAAGCAGCCCCATGGCCCGCCTCCCATATCTAGCATAGATCGCGCTCCAAGTCAGCTCCATGGCAGCTCTGTCAATTGGATTTACGAGAACCATCCCAAGTATCCTGAGGCTGTCTTCCACTCTCCACCTAGGGCATCGCTTGGCCAGCAGCCTTGCAGGTGCTCTGATCGAGTTCTCGATATATGCGTTCACGCCCATAGAGTATGCTGAGAGCAGCTCAGAAAGCTCCTCTGATAGACTACCACACACCTCAACATGCATGTGCCTGATCAGGTAGTCCACCTCGACGTAGCCTGCTCCAAGCACCTCTGAGAGGAACCCTGCTGTAGCTCTGCGTAGTATGTCCATCTGCAGCAGCCTATCTGCTGCCATAGCATAACCGAGTGCGAAGAAGGCATCAGCTGGGTTATCTGCCCGTATATACGGTACCCCCAATCTACTGTACTCTACGCATGCAGTACCCATTATTCCGCTAACTTTAACAGTCCTCTCTCTGTAAGGGGGCTCCAGCCCGGTTGAAATCAGGTTAACAGCCAGTAGGAGGAACATTATGGCGGCTAGTGAGGCAGCCTTGCTAGCTACTGTAGTAGCTCCCACAGTGACCACCAGCTTTTAATCAGCTAAAACCTCAAGCACGAGGGTTAATTTAATGTCAGCTATGGAGCTTCTAAGTCTACTCGATGAGCTGACATTAGAGGTAATGCACTCTCTAGAGAAGCTGCTAAGGGAGAGTAGATTCCATAGGGTAGTTGGGAAGGGTGCAAGCGGAGATAAGACGCTTGCTTTCGACAAGGCGGTTGAGGAGAAGATTCTCTCGAGAATAACCAGAGAGTACCCCGATGCAACAGTTATAAGCGAGGAGGTAGGCGTCATAGGAAGTGGAGGCCCACCTTTCTTTGTTATAGATCCAGTAGACGGCTCTGCTAACGCTGAGAGAGGAGTACCGTTCTACGCCTGCTCTATAGCAGTCTCTTCGTCAAGGCAGCTCAGTGGAGTACAGCTTGCTGTCATAAGAGACCTTACGCGAGGAACACTATACCATGCTGTAGCCGGGTTTGGAGCATATAGAGATGGTGTCAAGATATCTACCAGGAACCATGGAGGCAGCTCTCTTTATTTCTCAGTGTACCTGGTGAGCAGGAGAAGCCGCTATGCTCGCATGCTAAACCCGCAGGTTGGGGCTTCCATAAGGGCATTTGGTTCAATAGCTCTAGAGTTAGCTATGCTAGCTGAAGGCAGGATCGATGTGGTTGCAGACCTAAGAGGGGTAGCTAGGCCAGTGGACATAGCTGCTGGCAGCTTGATAGTCAGGGAGGCTGGCGGGATTGTAGTAGACACTCGAGGACAGCTGCTGGATGCTCCACTAGACCCAACATGCAGGCTGTCGTTTATTGCAGCTAAGGCTACACACTACCTTAGAAGGCTGAAAAAGGTGCTTGGGGTGCAGGCGCTACCTGATGATGTCACTCACTCTACACAGAGAGTAGAGTTTGGCACCTAGCTCCGATAGCTTCTCCTGCGCCCCCTCCTCTCTATCAACGACTACAAAGCAGTAGTCAACAACAAGCCTCTCCTCTCTAACCCTTCTAACAGCTTCAGCTAGGCTTCCCCCAGTTGTCGCGACGTCATCCATTACAACAACGTGTCCTCCAGGCTTAAACTCGCCTTCAATAGCTTTCATTGTCCCGTGCATCTTCCTCTCCTTTCTAACCTGTAGGAATGGGACCTTGAGCTTATAGGCTACTAGAGATGCCAGAGGCACCCCTCTCACCGGTATTCCGGCGATGTAGTCTGCTAGCCCTATCTTCTTTATCTTCCATGCTGCAAGTGAAGCTATGAGGTCAAACTCTACGGGGTGCGATGGAAGCGTTCCTAGGTCTATGTAGTAGCTGCTTTCTCTCCCACTTGTAAGCTTGAACTTACCAAATAGGATGCATCCAGCAGACTTGAGTACTTCACCCACTAGGGCAGCCTCCATGAAGTGGCACCTTACACCCAGACCTATCCAGAGCTAGCTTATCAAAGTCACTCAGCTTAACAATGGTCTCCCCATCAAATACAGGCCCATCAGCACACACTCTCATGGAGACTTCTTCACCTTCAATCAGGCAAGCTCCACATATTCCAACACCGCACTTAATGTATCTCTCCAATGAGCACTCTACAGCAGCTCCAACGCTCATGCACAAGTCCACTACCTTCCTTAGCATGGGTTCAGGCCCGCATGCGAACACCATTGAGGACCTAGTGATCATGCTGCTAGCCACTGACACAGCATCTCCCTTAGCCCCTATGCTGCCGTCCTCCGTGGCTATAACGACATCACCTAGATCCTCCAGTAGCTGGATGAGCTTACCTCCTACTCTGCTCTTGAAGCCGGCTACAAGCTTAGTTTTAAGTCCTTCACGCTTCCTTACATCAACAAGGTAAATCAGCGGTGCTATACCGACTCCTCCAGCTACAGCAACTGCAGTTTTCCTAGACATGTAGCTGAAGCCTCTGCCAAGAGGGCCTCTTACCCAGAGCCTGTCGCCTACGTCCATTCTGCACAAGGCTCTAGTGGTCTCTCCAACAGCAGCTACGATGAGCTTCAGCTCTCCACCAGAGTACCCTGCTATGCTCAGGGGGATCTCCTCAAGCCCAGGCGGCTGCGCCATCACGAACTGCCCTGGATAGGGTTCTTTCAGAGGGCATGAAATTCTCAGCAGGTATATCCCGCTGGAGACCTCAGTGGCCTCCTCTACTCTCCCAACCTTCTTGAGCACCATATCACCTCTTATGTGCCAGTCCTATCATCTCACTGACGCTCTTGAACCCCTCACTCCTCATGTACTCGAGTATCCCACTTGCTATCTCCTTCGCTATAGCTATGTCCTGTGTCAGTGCTGTTCCAATGCCTACTGCACTGGCTCCAGCTAATATGAGCTCTACAGCGCTCTCCCAGTTCACAACCCCACCGACCCCTATTATAGGTATGCTTACCTTCTCATAGATCTCATAGACGCATCTTACAGCAATTGGGTGTATTGCTGCGCCAGATAGCCCGCAGTAAATGCTCTTGAACAAGGGCTTCTTCGACAGCAAGTCTATTTTCACCGCCCTGACCGTATTTATAGCTGTTATCCCATCTGCGCCAGCCTTTTCACATGTTTCAGCGAGTTTCCCTATGTCCTGGATGTTAGGTGACAGCTTGACGAAAAGCGGAATTGAGAGTATAGACTTCAGGTCTCTGACTATCCTTCTAACCTGCTCTGTGTCCATCCCTAGCTCTAGCAGCCCTCCTGCATGGGGGCAGGACACGTTAAGCTCTATGGCGTCTGCTCCAGCTTCCTCTGCTCTAGAAGATACGTATTCAGGGCTATCACTTCCTATGACGCTCACTATAATCGGCTTCTTGCTCAGCTTCTTGAACTCCCTTATCACTTCCTCGAAGTAGTCTATCCCTGGGTTAGGAAGCCCCATAGCGTTCAGAAGCCCATACGGCAGTGGGCATACAACAGGGTTCGGATAGCCTTCCCTTCTTCTAGCGCCTACCGACTTGGTGGTTATAGCACCTAAGTGCTCTGATACCCTCGCCATAATCTTGGCTGTAACCCCTAGAATGCCTGAAGCTAAGACCAGAGGCGGGCTGAGCTCAAGTCCAGCTACATCAACTTTCAGCATAAGCCCTACCACCAGGGCTCCAGCTTTTTAAAGAGTCACCACCGGCCTATGTGGTGGTCTATTGAGCAGGTTCATCCCAATTAACAAGCCTACGCTAGGTGAGGAGGAGCTAGAGGAGATCAGAAAAGTCATTGAGTCAGGTATACTCACATCATGGCATGGCAGCGGCCCTGTCACAGAGAGGTTCGAGAGAGCTTTTGCAGAGTACATAGGAGTAAAGCACGTGATAGCAGTCAGCTCAGGGACTGCAGCGCTGCAGACTGCGTTGGCCGCTCTAGGCATAGGGCCTGGTGACGAGGTCATAGTTCCTCCATTCAGCTTTATAGCGACGGCAAACGTCGTTCTGCTCCAGGGAGCTAAACCCAAGTTCGTTGACATAGAGCCTAAGACCTTCAACTTAGATCCAGAGAAGCTAGCTGAAGCGATAACTGACAAGGTCAAGGCAGTAATCCCAGTTCACGTCTATGGCCACCCTGCTGACATGAGGCCCATAATGGAGATAGCTGAGGACAGCGGGGTGGCTGTCATAGAGGATGCTGCTGAAGCCCATGGGGCAGAATACAACGGAAGAAAGGCTGGCGCCATAGGACACATAGCTGCATTCAGCTTCTATGCCACTAAGAACATGACCACAGGAGGAGAAGGAGGGGTCATCGCAACAGACAGCGACGAGCTGGCAAGGAAAGCCCGCCTATACCGAGCGCATGGACAAGAGGAGGCCTACAAGATGATAGCACTCGGGACAAACTGCAGAATGACAGAAATAGCATCTGCGATAGGCATAGTGCAGCTAAGGAAGCTAGAGGGTTTCATAGAAGCCAGAAGGAGAAACGCCTACCAGCTCACTAGCCTGCTAACTGCTGTAAGTGGCCTAGAGCCGCCCTATGAGGCCCCCAATGTGAGGCATGTCTACTACCTGTATACTGTGAGAGTAAAGGAAAGCTTTCCCTTAAGCAGAGACGAGCTCAGTGCAAAGCTACGTGAAGCTGGCATAGGCACGTCAGTAAGCTGGCCAACCCCCATACACCTGCAGCCATACTACAAGAAGACTTTCGGGTATAGAGGAGGAGAGTATCCTGTGTCCGAGCAGGCTGCAAAGGAAGTGCTATCCCTACCGGTTCATCCAGCCGTCACAGAAGGTGACATAAGGTTCATTGCGAAGGCGATAAAGGAGCTGGCTGAGGGGGCTTAAAGCTCCTTAGCCACCATCTTAAGGATCTCTTCATCAGCTCTGCTGCAGCCTGCTGGCTCCAAGAACGGCTTCAGCTCAAGCCTTTCACCATCCATTCTCGTAGCAGTCCCTCCAGACTCCACTCCACCGACAGCAGCTGGAAGAACTAGCTCAGCAGCTCTAGCAGTCAAGCTAAGCTGGTAATCTACGGCTATAACTTTACTCTTCTTCAGACCACTCACAGCCTGCCTAGGCATGCTCGCCAACGGGTCTGAGCCTATGACAAGTACCACATCAAACTCCCCTTTCGACAAGAGCTTAACTGCCGTCTGCTCTTGGCTAAAAGACGGCTGTCCTCCAGAGAAGTCTATGGCATACGGGTACCCTGTCGCACTTAGAGCCTCTTCTACAGCTCCAACCATATTATAGTGTCCAGACATCGGGATGGCAGCAGCCTTCACTCCGCTGCTCTCAAGCACCTTAATAAGCTCATATAGGCCTTCTACACCGCTCCTTTCTCCAGCTGAGTACAAGCCAAGCCCATAGAAAACTACAACATAAGTGGACCTCTTAAGGCTCTCGATGAAGCTGTAGAACTCTTCTTCTGCCACCCCAGCTTCAGACGGCTTACCTCTACTGCCTGAAAGCTCTCCAGCTATCAGCTTAGCGAGCGCAGCGTCTCTACCTGGAGGTATGATAAGCCTGTGGTTAGCTATTCTCATTGTTCTTGTAGGTCTAACATCCACTACAGTCACACTCCTGCTTTCAACACCCTCTGGAGTCTTCTCGCCTCGGGGGAAGACGGCAAACCTGCTGGCATGCCTGTGATGACTCTCTGCTGGGTTACATCCCCAGTATACCACGTGATCTGCTCTGTCCAGGACTTCATCGAGCTTCGGAGGCCTGATTCCCTTCATTCTAGCGTACCATATCGAGTACCCATGGCAAACAGACATGGGGCCGTCAAAGAACCCATTAACCTTCCTTGCCAGCTCCAGCCCAAGCCTGACAGCCTCGTTGACGCTATTACACCATCCGTAGAGGAGCGGCCGCCTAGCTTCTCTAAGCATTTCAGCAGCCTGCTTAACAGCTTCGTCTAAGCTGACGATTCTCCCGCCTGCCAGGGGCTTAAGGGCTCTCTCTGCCTCAAGAGCGGATTCTATCCTCTTAGCTCCTATTGCGCAGGCATGCAGCACCTTCTTTACTCTACCTCCCTCGACTTCGACGACGATATCATCACATAGCAGCGAGCAGCCAGTACAGACTGCTTCAACTCTCATGTTGGCACCTAGTATATCTCGATGGCTTTGCTGTAGCAGTACTGCTCACACATCCTACAGTTTATTCTATCTGGCGGAAACCTTCTACACCTCTCCAAGTTGACTATCTTAGCGACCCCGTCCTCGACTCTGAACACAACTTCCTCTGAGTTAGCTCCCATACCTCTCGCCGCACTGGGGTCTACTGACACGTTAGCTGGGCAAACCACAACGCAGTTACCGCAGCCAGTGCACTTGCTTTCATCTAGCTTGAGCCCAGTTTCATAAG
>Ga0180302_10000061_pt1 | contig 39341 bp, 35 predicted proteins | sample GuaBasSediGuay17_FD_121794 | JGI IMG/M metagenome (GOLD analysis project Ga0180302, IMG submission 121794) | Subseafloor sediment microbial communities from Guaymas Basin, Gulf of California, Mexico - Guay17, Core 4571-4, 12-15 cm | ecosystem: Environmental > Aquatic > Marine > Hydrothermal... | reverse complement strand
ATATCTTGTTAAAGAGTTTAAATTCTGTCTTTGAGACCACTCCCATTCAGTCTCGTTTAATAACTCATTGGTATCAATATCCACGGCTAAAGAATGGGTTAGCATTTCAGGAGTTATATCAAAATATTTAGTAGCTTCCCTCCTCACTAAGCTTAAAACTCTTTTAAGAATTTCTTTAGGTATTCCACTAATGCCCTTATCTACGCATCCGAGAAGTTTATGGTTAAGCTTATTTAACTTGACTATGCAAGGTATCAAACTAAGCTTTCCCCTAACATTCATGTTCCCCAGTCTCAGAAAGTCTAAGAGAAATTCGTGCGCTCTTTTATACTCAAATTCTCCACCTCTTTCAACATACCCTACGGACCAATCATCAACTATTAATGAAATAGGCACTTTGAGCATCGGAAGTTCACTTTTGATCTCCAAAGTCATGATAACTTTTTGAGTGTTTTACCTTTATAACGATTGACCTAAATTGCATGAGTTACTGGAACTATAACTGACTCTACGACATTTTCAAAAACTTTTAGGTAACTCACGGAACTTCATTCGGTGAAGAAAGAGTTGAAGAGGGGCTTATGTCGATTTAAAGTCGAATGCTCTCATTAACGTTCTTTAACACATTAAAGATTATCCATTTTGCTCTTAGGAGTAGGTTCTTCACTTAGTGATTTAGAAATCGCCTTCTTGTTTAATACTGCTAAAGAATTTTAGCAGTATAATATAATCTCTTACCGTCTACTTCTCAGTACCTATGTACTGAGATGTTCCTTAGTTCGGCTAACTTCTTTATAGAATTGGCAGTAATAACAAAATTACTCTAATTTCTGCTCTATAATGAAAGAAAAATTATCACTTATCGAGAAAAGTAGCAAAATATGGAGTGAGGCTATAAGTAAGGTATTATGCAATTGCTGCAGTGAAGAAACAAATTTTTAAAGGGAAGCCTCTTACTAGTCAATTAGTGGTAACATGAAATATAATTATGTCATACTAACTTTAATTATTACCATATTACTTATCAATTTGTCAACCACATTAGCTAATCCATTAATAGAGAAAGGTACTGTTCTCAAGTACAAGATAAGTAAGTGTTCTCTTATCAAAGCTCTTTACATTTTCACTAACTTAACTGAGTATGCTAAGTTCATGGAAGAGCATGGTTGGAAGGTCAGGATAATTTACGTTGACAATCCAGAAAAGTACAACATCACTAAGCCTAAGGATTTAAGGACAATCACCATAATATTACGTAAGAACTCTAGTGCTGTTCATCGCTTTATAGATACGTCTAGTTTAGGCGTAATACTCAATGGAACATATACTATAGAGTTCCTTGAAGTTAAAGAGAATAGTGCAATAGTTGAAGTCACGGTAGACATATTCGTCAAATGGCATCCCACTACTGCTAAACGCTTAGGTACTAATTCCTCTCACATTAAAAAGAGTGTCAAGGTTATTCTAAATCTTAACACTAGAGAAGTCAAGTTGCTTAATGGAACGTATTTAGGCGTAGTTCCATGGTGGATTACTAAGACTACATCAGGTAAGGTGAGGATAACTCAAGACGCTAACGGTATTGTAAAGTGGTACTGGAATAGCCCCATAAATACTAAGTTTGGAAGGCTTAACGTGTGGTTAGTTGAAGTAGAGACTATTAATAATGATTATTTCAGAGTACCAAGAGGTCAAAGGATTGGTAAGTACTTGTATGAAGTCAACAGTGGCATATTAGTAAGTGTACTCTATGGTCTCTACTTAGACCCCGTACTAACCTACCTGATTAATGCCAACGCTCTAGGCATGGTAGTAATGGGAAAAATTGGCGCAGGAACAGTTGAGCTCATAGAGTTAAAAGGGATTAAGTTCACTAACAGTTACAGTCCAAACGTTGCTGAAGCGTTAATGATAATCACTATTCTTTTATCAACTGTAGCCATTGTTAAGAAATACAAGTTGCTAAACCATTAACGTCTTGACTCGTAATCTAGATGTTAAAGCATTTTACGAGGTCATAATACTTCTTTGAGTCTTCTGACCTTAAACACTGGGTTCAGTCCTTGAACGAGCTCTTGAAACTCTTTTACATTAAGCAGTCCTAGAATGTTCTTATCCTCTGTTACTAAAACATCTGCTCGATTAATAGCTGATGAGAGGATGAGACAGTCTATAAAGTTACTTAGTACCTTTCTTAGTTTGAAGGCCGTTAGTAATATAGCTGTGTCGTGTGCAGGGATTTTACTCACTCTATCGTCATATAAGAGGGCTCTCACTCCTCTGAGCACTCTTTCCATGGTCAGTGTTCCAAGAACGATGTACTTAGCCCCCTTAGCTGAGAGCTCAAAAAGGGTAATCTCGCTTATTAAGATTTCATGTCCTCTTTTAATTAACTCGATAACCGCGTTCCTAGGAAGACCTTTAACTGAAATTCCTATAACTGGCAGAAGGTAAGTCGTATCCAACAATAATCTCACGACTCAGCCCTCTGAGAGAGTTTTCTCCTAAACTCGTAGAACTCTTCTAACGTTATTTCGACTTCTGGCGATTCCTTTAGAACTTCTTCAAGGCTTGGGATAGGTTCTACTATAAGCCTCCCTTCCTCAACTCTATAGATCACTTTCGTATTAGGCTTGAGACCTAGCTTCTCTCTGATTTCTTTAGGAGGAAAGAGCTCTCCCTTTGAGCCTACTCGTCCCTCGATTATCACTTCAGAATCACCGAATAAATATTATAAAATCGAGATTTTATAATATTTCGAGTTAGAAAATTATTACTCGATCAAATGAAGAATAAGCGATAATTGATGTCAGATTACCTCGAACTCTATTGGCACTCTTCTAGGGATAGGTCCTCTCGGAGTGAATGTTATGTCCCAAGAGTCTATTTCAGGCCTACCAATGATCAAGTCTAAGCCCTCCCTCAAGTTTTTAGCTACTTCAAATCTAGCTCCACCTGGGACTTCAACACCTTGAAACTTAACTTCTACGTTAATGAAGCCTGTTATTTCTAATTCGCCACTTTCATTAGCAGTCTTTAACCTATAAGGTTTCTTTAAAGGAGTAAAAGTTCCTAGTTCATCTGCAAGGCGCTTCGAAATAACACTTCTACTAGCGCTGGTATCAACCAGTCCCTTCACTTTAACTACTTTATCCCCAAACTTGAGCTCAATGTCTGCAAAAGCTTGCTCAGGTTTCATGCTTCCTATACAGGAAATACCAGTTCTAGTACTTAACTATGATTCCGCCCTAAGATTGCAGTCCTTTACTATATAGTACTTCGGAAACTCCTACACGACTATCACTGCTCTTTACAGAGCTCAAGCCAATAGTGGGGTCTGTCCATCTCCTATCTCGCCTTTGTTTCGCACATGTTACAGAGCAACCCAAACAAGAGAATCTCAAGTTTCCGAAGTATTATACAATATTAAAGTTTTTAACACTGACGAGATGAGTGTAATTAGTGGTGATATGACGAGAGTACTCTTGTTAGTCATAGACCAGCTAGCCGGACACTGGGTGAAAGGAGTAGAAGTAGCCAAAGGGATTCCACCAGTCAACGTCTGGGATTATGCCAGGCTTAACTTCACACCTAACTTTCGTCACTTAATAGAGAATGGTCTCTTCTGCTTTGCTTGGAACAAAGGAACGTGCGACACTCCTCACGGAATGAAATACCTAGCTACCGGACGTTACAACGCTGATCCGTATTGGACTTCTAGAGCTGGATGGCCTTATTACCCTAAAACACCTGAAAATCCAGGACCTATGGGCCTCTTTGAGTTCGCTCAACACTACGCTCCAGACAGAATAAAGGCTGCTTGTTTCACCACTGACCACTGGATAGCTCCCGGTTACTTTTACACTGTAGGTTACCCAGTAGCCCTCTCAGCCTATTACCCTGACGAAAAAGTCTGGCACGATTTTGCAGTCCCATATTTGAAGAAGATGAAGGAGTGGAACCTCGTTTACGTATACTTTCCAGTCATGGACTCAGTCTCCTTTTGTCCCTCCTACCAAAAGCCTATGCCTCATCCACGTTCCTCTAAACATGCCTATATGCTCTTCTTAGATGAGTTGATAGGAGACGTAATCGACTTCTTAAAACGTCATAACTTTTGGGAAGAGACTTACTTGATATTGGCATCAGATCACGGATATCATGCAGCCTGCTCTACAGCGCGTAAGGTGGGAGCTACTGGTCCTAATTGGTGTTGTGATCACCCAGCTCCTTATGACTGTGAAGTGTGGGACTTTGAAGCTGATAAGAGTACTGGAAGATATTCTGGTTGTACTCGTAGAGTGTTGTTCTTAATATCTGGAGGCGCCCTGGACGAGTCTCTTAGGGGGAGAGTGTTGAAGTACGCAGAGATAATTGACGTAGCGCCTACGATAGCAGATGTACTAGATATTCCATATGAGTGCGAGGGGACTTCTGTTTTCAAGAGAAAGGGAGAGACTGTTGATCTTCATGGTTTCAAGCTAGATTGATAAGACTGTTTGTTTACCTTAGGGTCATTGTAGTCAGTAACTCAAATAATGAGCTAATTTATAGCTACTTAATGACATCGTATACTGTTCTACCTTCTGCATCTTTCGGTCTAGGAAGCTCTGCTAGGTAGCAGAGAGTTGGAATAACATCTGACAGGAGTATCGGATTAGGCCTTCTATAGCCTTCCTTAACTCCTGGTCCCTTGACTATGAATACTGTCTCTATAGTCCCAAGTGCACTTTTAGCTGAGGGCATGAAAGCTCCATGAGTCCCAGTGACCTTTCCCCATATGGGATGTTTCGAAGTCTCAGCCTTTACAAATCTAGGATGTATTTGGACATTGTAGCAAAATACTATGTCGGGATCTCTATCACTCCCTAGTCCCATGATCTTAGCCTCTTCTTTCCTACAAACTAATGAAAACGTTGGTCTTCCTGTCACTGGATCCTTAAGACTTAGTAATAAACTGATGACTTCATCCCTTACTTTCTCGTATTCCTCTCCGGGTTCAACTATTCCCTGAGGGTCTCTACCCTTTAAGTTTATCCAAACTCCTTCAGCTAGGAAGACAGCCTTAGTCTTAGACCAGTCTATAGAACCGTCAGGTTTTCTGCGAAGTAAACCAGCCTCCTCAAACACCTCATTACCTACGTGGTGTACCACATTAGCTACGTGTCCGTGGTCTGAAACTACCGCTATTATCGTGTTACCGTCATCTACTACGTTAAGTATCTCTCCTATCAACTCGTCACATATTCCGTAGAATTTGGCATACAACTCCCATCCCTCTTTCTCCTTACTAGGATCAAATAGAGGGTGTGTTGGGTCTATCAAGTGTAATGAAAAGTGTTCAAAGAAGTCTGGCCCGTGCCACTTCATCATGAACAACCTCCATTTGTACTTCTTGAGTAAGTAGGAGGCAACTTTTGCGTACCAGCGAGCTTGGTACTCCTCTTCTTGAATGAAAGTTTCAACATCGGAAGCGCCACTGACTACTAAGGCTTGTTCTGTAGGACGGTGTAAGTAGGGACCGAACTTTTCGGTTAACTCTTTAGCCAATTCGGGCGGATAGGACCATCCTCTTTCTGGATATATTTGTGAGAAGTACAAGTGTAACTCCTTACCGTCTGGTGATAGTTTTAGGACTTTGTACCTGAAGTAAGCCCAAGTATATTCATTGTACAGTTTAAATTTGTACCTAATCCAGTTGCTCCACTCTCCACCTTTAGCTTCTCCAATCTTCTTCGTATAATCTTTCTCTGAAAATAGTAGGACTCTATCGAATTCATCGTTGTCCTTTTCTACCAACGCGTAGAACGTCAACTCCTCCTCTCTCGTTTTAATAGGTATCTCAACTTCTAGAGAATCTCTTTTAGTGATTGGGACGTTTAACCAACTATTAGCTCTTTTAACCTCAACTTTCGTTAAGTAAGCTTTAAGGTAAGCAGGTAAGTCTTGAGGGATTTCTTTACTAACATAAGCATGAGCATTCGCTATACAAAGACGACTATTAGGACCCGGATAACCGTCTTCTCCAACGTGAACTACATTCTTAGCGTTTATTGGATAGGACTGAGGATAATCTATGATTATACTCAGTTCACCGAGTTTATCGATTACTTGCCATATTTGCTCTGCCTTACAATACTCTGAGGAGAACCCTAAGACCACTTTATCTAGTTGTGTTCCTGGGATATGTATCACGTACTTACACCCGTGTTTAGCCGGGGTCGCGCCAGTGGATATGGTAGCCCAATTACATCCCGTTTCTGCGGGGAAGTAAGGCAAGGCTCTGGAGTAAGAACCAGACTCCATTAACTTCTTAAATGTAGGTAACCTCCCTAAATCCACGAGCCTCTCGAGTATTGTTGGTATCAATGAGTCTATTCCTATTACAACTAGTCTTCTCTTCATGATCTCACGTATAAGAACTCTAGTCTTGATAATTATGCTTTAAGCGTTTGTACTCGAATAAACTATCTTAAGTAATGGGGAGATCGTAGCTTAGGTTAAATAGCGCCTAGTCTTTAAATGTCAGTGGTGATCTCATGAACTTAAGAGTCTGGATGTTTGGACTTCCATCAAAGGGCTATGAGAAGGTACTGGACGAGTTGAGTAGCCTAGGCCTCACAGACGTCGTGATAGGAGTTCAAGACTCGAATCAAGTTAAAGCCGCTAAGGACAGGAACTTTAAAGTCCATGCAGTTGTAGTCGCCTTTCATCTGGACAAGGAACTTAAGAAGCCGAAGTACTTAGCTGAAGATCCGCTGGGCAGGAAACACATCTGGTTTAACTCTGGATGCCCAAATAATCCAGCTATTAGAAGCAAGTGCCTGAAAATTGTGGAGGAATGGATGACAGAGTATGAGGTTGATGGAGTGATCTTAGATGGAATAAGGTTCGCGTCTCCTGGAAGCGGGTTTAACGCTTTCACGACGTGTTTTTGTGAACACTGTGAAAATAAGGCTAAAGAGCTAGGTTTTAACTTCGATAGAATGAGGAAAGCTGTGCTCGAGTTCTCTAAGTCAATTAAGAGAGTTCCTAAGTTGTTGCACGAGTTAATGAGAGGGCATTATTTAAACTTGTTTCACCTACTCCTGTCATACGACGGCTTATTGAGTTGGATCGAGTTTAGAACGGAGTCCATAGCTGAGCACATAAAGGACGTGAGGAACGTTGTTAAGTCTGTTAGTGACTCTATAGAGTTAGGAGCCTACGTCTTCACCCCCTCGTTAGCTCCGCTAGTAGGTCAATGTTATTACAAGATCTCAGAGTACTTAGACCTAGTAAAGCCCATGATTTATAGAATTGGGAGAGGAGTAGCCTGTCTCAATTATGAGTTATACGTTATGGCTAACGAGATACTGAGACACAACCCAGAGTTGGGAGAAGCCGAAGTCTTAAGGTTCATCTATAATGTGTTCTCGTTGCCGAAAGGCTTGCCTGAAAGAACTGTTGAACTTCTGGAGAATGGTTTGTCTTGTGAAGTACTTAAGCGAGAAATGTTAATGGCTAGGGCGCTGACTCCTACTAAGGGAGTCTTACACCCGATAATCATGTTACGCGACAGGAGAATTGAGAAGGCTGTTGAGCTCTCACTTCAAGCTAAAGTAGATGGAATAGACTTCTTCGCTTTTAAAGAAGAGTTAATGAGTAATATAAAAAGGGCAGTTGAGACCATAGGGAAGTTTAAGGATTAATGTCCTATAAACAAGAGCGCTTTAATGGATATTTAGTCTTTAATTCGAAGGCGATAGTCACTTCACAACGATACTTAGTTCAGAAAGACTTAAAGGCGTCTTTAGAGTAATCAATAAAACCAGGCTCGGTGGTAACATGGCAACATGGTCTTCGGCTCTCGTTACAGCTCTGAAAATAGTCATTGTAAGCATAATATGGGTTATAACAGGACTAGTACTAATATCCGCAGGCTTTATGATCATGGGACTACCAAAGCTTCTAACTCAACTTAGACAATCTCCAGGAACCCCTATAACAGCTCTTCCATCAATGATAGGAATGACTAGCCTCATTATGGGAGGAGTAGTAACCTTAATAGGATACGGAATACTCTTGCTTGGAATCATAGCCACCTTCCTGAAATACTCGGCTGAGTACTATGCTTCAGAGATAGAAAAGAGAAGAACTGGACGACTTTAACTAACCACTAATGAGGACCTAAACGTTAAAACAATCCATATAACTCAGTAGTCTGAGTGCTAATCATAGATACTAATTCTAGCTTCTCTGTCTACGAAATAGTCAAGAACTCTGTTAAGAAATCAACAGCACAGCATGTGAGCGTTTCTTCACATGAAGCTTCACGTGAATCTCAAGATACCAATCTCTCTTGTTTATGTAATACGTTAACTTATGTCCATTGAGTAGTACATCCTCAACTTTTGTATTTAGTGGCACTCTCACTATAAGTGTAAATATCAAGTCCTCAGGTTGAGGGTTATCCAAAGCTATTTTCATGTGCTCATTAATGACTGTGCGAACTCTTAGTCTGTTCCTTAAGATCCACCATTTAGCTAAGTCTTTTGGCAGTATGAAAGCCCCTCCCTTCCCTACGACATAACTTAATGTCCAGTCGTAGATAGGCGTCCAGTCTTCAACGTGTTTCATGTACTTACACGTTCTCTGATGCCAGTTTAACACCAATACACCTTCATGTTTGAGGACGTGACTTAAGTACTCGATCGCTTTAATGTAGGCGTCCTCATAGTCGCACTTCCCATTCTTATAAAATCCAAAGATCACTCCATCTTCTAACACTGAACTGAGCTCAACTATTCCCAGCGGCTCTCCAGAAGTCGCATCGTATAAGGTGTAGGGCAAAGTTGTCCCTGTTAGGAAGGTAAACTCCCCCGACTCCTTATATAATGACGTGTCGTAAATGTAGTTCAACTCAGCGCAATTTTTTAGTGTATTTTGAGATATCATGAGGAAGTGCTGTCGAGTGCCTACTACCTTTTCGCCGAGGACACTTTCGAGGAGTTCTTTCTCTCTTCTCATTAATTCTAAGTCCCAATAAGCAGTGCTGTGTAATCCTACCTCCCACCCTTTATCCTTTAAGCGTTTGACTATTCCCTTAACCTCTTCACTCTCAACTGAGTAATTTCTACAAGGCATAGGGTAACTCACGTTTGATAATGACGCTATAAAGTAAAACGCCGACTTAGCGTTGTACTTGCTCTCTATCTCAATCCACCTCTCAAAACACATCCACTTCTCACTATCGTAATACAAAGCGTCAACGTCGTGAGTTAACGCACAGATGAAAGCAGGCCTCTCCACTTCTTTTGTCGGAGGTATATGGTGTTTCTTCACTAAAGTGCCTTTGATCTTTAAAGCTAAGTGAGTAATCAAGTTCTCGAGTAGAAGCCTATACTCATCCACTACAGGGATTTTAGCATAACCCTTTGCCGCCAACTCACTCCAGACAACATCTCCACTTACATGTGGTAATAAGCAGACTTCAGTGAATCCGGGTAAGCAGTTAGAAGTAAACCTATGGAGTAATAGCCCTACGACTCCAAAGATTGGAGGGTTTATCCTAACAACTAATCCTCTTCCTCGCTCAATGAACATCATCAAAGGCCCCTCAACAAAGCTTGAAGGGCTCTCCTTAGTTCCACACATTACTACGCGTCCTATACTCAACGAATTTCTCGACTCTCTTATCTTAAAGTAGCCGAAGAGGGGCAATTTAGGGTAGACGTCGCTAAATACATAACGCTCAATAACTGCTTTGCTCTTGAAATTAGGAGTCACAATGCCACTGAGATACAACTCCTTAGACTTAACATAATCGCTTTCCTGAATTACACGAACTCCCAGGACTCTATCAAACTCCTCCTTTACGCCAGTTATTTCGCTTGAGTCAGGCACTCCGAAGATCCCTGAGACCACCAAGATCCCTCCCCTTTCAACGAAGCTGATCAAGTCCTTCACTTCAGAGCTTTTCAAAGAGAGATTCTGAGGGCATATGACGAGATCACAATTCCTCAACTCTTTGAGGTTGATGTTTTCGCATACTTGATAACTCAAGCCTATCTGTTCAATTATAGAAAGAGCTCCGATGTATGACCAAACTTCAAACTTCTTCAGTCTCTCACTTCTCAAAGGTCTCAATACGCAGACATTCATGAAAGTCTTCCTCCCTTTAATGTAGATAAGTCTTAGCACATTTAGCCCTCTTAAAGATAGTGAAGGCTTAAGAGACGATTAGTAAGATAAACTAACGAGAGGTGATATACTTAATGAAAGTGATCATAGACACAGATATAGGCGATGACATAGATGACGCCTTAGCTTTAGCCCTTGCACTATCTTCTCCCGAATTAGACGTGCTCGCTGTAACGACAGTTCACGGGAGAGTTGACATCAGAGCTAAGTTAGCTTCTAAAATCCTAAAGACATATGACAAACCATATGTCCCCGTAGCTATGGGGGCTCGCAAACCCTTATTAAATCCAGAACCAACGCACATTCCTAATCAAGCTCCAATAGCTGAGAATGACGAGTACCCGAACATAACTGAAAAGCGAGCTCCTGATTTAATAATCGAAACGCTAGAGGAAGAGAAAGACGTGACATTAATAACTCTAGGTCCTCTCACTAACGTAGCTCTTGCGTTGCTCGAGAACAAGGAAGCTTTCAAGAACGCCAAACTAGTAATAATGGGCGGCTGTGTAACTAGACCTGTAGCCGAGTACAACATAAAGTCTGATCCAGAGGCCGCGGCAATAGTTCTCAACTCAGGCCTGCCTATAACGTTAGTCGGACTTGATGTAACTTTGAAGTGTGAAATGACTGATGATATGTTGAATTTAATTGATGTTAGCGAAAAATCTCAAGTTAAGTTATTGAGGGAGTTCTTGAGGTATTGGATGAAAGTTCATAGGAGAAGACCCATATTACATGATCCTCTAGCGGTAGCCGTCTCATTTAACAGGGAATTAGTCGAGATAGTTCGTAAATGCGTAGCGGTAGAACTCTGGGGAAAGTACACTAGGGGATACACTGTAATATTACCTAGTGAAGAACAAAACGTTGGTGTCTGTATTGATGTTAACTACAGAGAGTTCTTAGAATTGTACAAAAAGAGAGTGCTTGCTTAGAACTCGATCGGGCCTTAACACTGAGAAACACAGCTCATCACAGCTTTCAACTCGTTTTCTTGTATTTGGTAATTGACAAACAGTATTTAGCCCTCTTGCTCTCAGTTTCAAAGTAACCTACATTATACTTAGCGTTGCGGTTAGACGCTATTACGTTTAAAAGGCTAGTTTTAAATTCATTGCCCTTAAACCGAGCTTGATAAACATAGCCCAGGTATTTAACTTTAAACTCACTCTCATTAACAGTAATTTCAGACTCGTGCTCGCCATCGGTTATGATGAGTGGAATTGTTACCCGAAGTCTAGATACGTTACCGCTAACCTCCTCTATTACTTCCAGAACTCCACTCCTCAGCCTGTACTCAGAGATTACTTTCTCTACTTTTTCATTGGATAGACTATATGTCACACGAAATACGCATTCATTTACGTCTTCCCTTAGAACTTCGACAGACCAATCTACAATTTCACTTTCGTACTCCGCTAAGCTACGCCACTCATCGTCACATAGCCACATTAGACCTATTGCAAAAGACTTTGGGGACGGCTCATCGACTATGTACTTTGGTGTAGAGGTTATGCTACTAGACAAAGCCAGTTCACTTGGGACAGTCCTTAAGTGAAATCTACCTAACCCGGTAGCATCATAGTGATGGTCAGCTTTCGTATCTATCTCTACATGAGTACCACTCACCGTTGAAAAGACTTTGTGAAACTCTGGTAAAGTTATCACGTACCCCCCTACATCTATAGGAGCGGGTTCTTCGTCTATCTCGTCGTTAGCGAACAAGTAAGCGACAGTAAAGAAACTCGCGGCAGTTAGACCGTACACAGCATATCCTCCGTAAACATCACAACCGTACATGGTCTCAGGGGGGAAGAAGTTTTTAATGTGACGAATTGGCTTTGCCTCCTTAAACCAACGAGATACAGAAAGAGCTGCCAAATGTGCTGAACGTTTAAAGGCTCCGGCTAACTTTTCTTTGCCCAAGTTGTAGTAACGTTGGGCCTCGTATTCACATATAGCTGAGACCATAGCCTCTACGAAGTGATACTGGTTACTCCTTCCCCCAAATGGGGCTTGACCATTACATGACAAGTAGAGAAGAGTAGTGAGTCCTCCACGTCTAAGCAACTCATCAAGAAGTCCTCTGTACTTTCCTTCATAGCCGTAGTACAACATTATGGAGAAGTTAAAGCGCGGACTCAAATCATAGGTGATCGGATTTCCTGGATCTTGGTACATGCCGTAAGCAGTGAAGTTTGAGAGGTGTATTGGAATGTATCGCTCTATGTACTCTATGTTGTTGGCAAGTCCTTGGTATATCTTCATCTGTTCACCAGCAAGAGTGTAAATGTTTACGTTATGAATCCTTGAACTCTTAGACAATACGTCTTTATACAAGTCTTCAGGATTAAATGATCCAAGAGACTTCTTCCACATCTCTATTCTCTTGGAGCTAGCGTATTTCTTGAGGAACATATACCCAGTCACTAGTTCTCTGACGTAAAAATCAGGAGTTTCAGCGCTCTTTTCATGTAACTTTCTACAGGCAGCATCCATCGCGAGCAAACATTTATCTAACAAGTCTAAACAACGACCAGTACTGATTAATACCGAACATGAACTAACGAACCTAGGAGTTGTGTGAAATTGTTCCCTTTTTAAAAATGGGTCAACTATAAATCCTTCTGAATCCTGCCAACCTGCCGCTTGACGGACGAATGGTTCAATTAAGTCTAAGTAATAGTCTTTGTTTAAACCTGTGGGCTTAAAATCTTTAAGAGTCTTAGCCCTTTTTAAAAATCTCTTTATTTTTGATTCAAAGGGATAAGGCGAGTCTATGAGCAACATCAGAGATCTTCGTAATAGGCGAAGTTAAATATTTAACGAATAGTACCTTGGCATAAATACAAATTGACAAAGAGCACTTCTTAAAAATCAAGTACAATATGTGAATTAATAAAGATTAGAGCAAAGTTAATTAGCGATTTAAACTCAACACAACTATGAAATGGTACCTTCCAAATTATGAACCATTCATTGGAGCGCATTACTGTTTATGGTATAGGGGTGATTGGACCAACTCTAGAGTACATGGTTCGAGAACTGAGTACACTCCCATAAGAGGGAGTTATCAGTCCTCTGATGAAAAAGTGATTAGAGAGCATGTAGAAGAGGCTAAGGGTCATGGAATCAATGTCTTCGTATGCTCGTGGATGCCACCAGAGAAGGGAAGGAGAAAAGTTACACCCTTAGAGGTGTCTCCGTGGAATGCCGTTGAACCGAATTACGAGGATGAGAACCTCGCTAAGCTAGTAGATATAGCTGAAGAACTTCAAGACTTTTATGTAGTTGTAATACTGGAATGGAACAGGCTTCGTGAAGAGTTTATGGAAGACACTACTTATGCCCTCTACAGAGAAGATACTAAGGGAATAGGCATAAATGGAAAGCCTTTACCTTACCCTGCTTTAACTAGAAGTGCAACTTTAACGAGAAGTGGAACACTGAGTACGGTTCATTTGAAGAAACAAAGCCCTTTTTGATTCCTCTAAGGAAGAGCCTAGAACACTTTAGAGATTCGGTAACTTGGATCTGTAAAGAGACGGAAGAATTCTTTAAGTTGCTTGTGAAGTCCATTAAGGATGAGATTGGTATAGAGCCCTATTTCATGGGTCTTCAACCTCCAAGGAACCCCCTCGATATGCTGAAATGCGGTGTACATCCAAGATACGTGAGAAGTGGACTTGATGGATTCTTCGATTACTGTTTTGCTGATATAAGGGTAGGATCCGATTACAAGAAGCTCCAACCGTCCCTTTATGCTTCTTTAAGAAGTAGAGCTCTTGAAGAAGCGAAACACAACGAATGGTTTGTAGGGTTGATGGTTAATGCTGGATGGGATGACAGGTACATAGTACCTCACGGTAGAAAAATAAGCGAGCTTGTCCCTAGGTCTCCGCTACGCCTTCACTCGTGTCTTATAGAAGTGCTAAAACTAAACCCTGACGGTATATTTGTCTGCTCATATAACGAGTGGTGGGAGAATAGCGGAATTGAAAGTACTATCGAGTTTGGAGACACTTACTTGAAGATCGTAAAGTACTATGTAGAAAAGTACAAGAACGTGAAATTGAGTGAATTATTATAATATCAAAGAGGAACTTCAAGAAGTTTAAGGAATAATTGATAATTTCTTTTAGAAAAACATTATATTGGATAACCTTGCATCTTTAGTTAAGGCTAATCGTTGATTTCAACCTTAGTTCCAACACATGCTTTGAGGTAATGCTCACTATATTGCTCATCCAGTATCTTCCTTATAGTATCACCACTACAATGTATTGGAGCTATGAGACTTACTCCTAGTTTTAGTAGCTCTTTCACAGTCTTCTCACAATCCTCCCTAGATCTCGAGACCATGTGAAAACCTCCAATGACTAAATATGGCTTAGTCTCAAGTTCCTTTACAGCCTTGCTCACTATGTTCTCTACTCCAGGATGACTACAACCAACTAATACTACTAATCCCCTAGTTGTGTTTAGCGCCAGTGCCTGTTCCCAAGGAGGACCGTATAGCTGACCTATTATCACTATACCTTTAGTTACAACAGTTGAACTTTCCACTTCTATGAGAGTTAGGTTTAAGCTTTTGATCCAGTTCTTAGCATAGTCACTCATTTTAGAAGGAACGTATACTTTCAATCCAGGTTTAACTTCTGCAATATAAGGCAATCCTCCAATGTGATCTCCATGTTCATGAGATAGGACAATAAATGTTAATTCACTTAAGTTCACTCCTAAGGCTTCACAATTATGCTTTAAAATTTTAGGAGAAGGACCAGCGTCAAAGAGTATAGTAATGTTTCCAGCCTTGACCAACATAGAGATACCCCACACAGTCTTTAAGTCAGGTCTCTGGGGATTAGGATTATTGTCTACTAAGACAATAATTTCCACTCTGTTTAGATAACCAGAGGAAAGCTTTACAGTGGTTTTGCTTGTAGAATTCTCTTCTCTTTCTCGCTTTAAAAGTATCAGAGTAGCTGCAATAACTAATGTTATGAGTAATATTGATAAGATGACTTTACTCTTAGTCACGTTAATTAATGCTTCACAGAGAGTAAAAACAATAACGCTATGTTAAAAACGTAAACCATAGTTTAGTAACGATATAGACTTAGCCTGAAACCAGTCTTCTTTAACTATTATAATCACGAAGATCTTCGTGATTCTTAGGCTAATAACTAATCTCTTAGAATGACTATTGTATCTTTGCCTTTTTGACTAATCCATAAAACTTAAGTCTCCAATCGCAATGTATAACTCAAGAGCTGCTCTCACTCTAGGTCTTTGTCCTCTCATGAAACCCAATCAGCTTCTTTTTCTGACTTCTCTTTCGGATCCATCTTCAGACATATGACTCATCAGTACCATTTACCCTAGAGAATCTTATAATATCTTTGTCAGGGAAGGAATAATTCTCTAATACTATTCTATTTTTCATTTCTCCTCAGATCTTAAGTCAAAAAGACTCGGAGTCCAAAAGTGCACAATAGTTATAAGACTAGCTTAAACTTTTAATGACTAATTAATTTTAAGTTCATAAAGCTGCTCTTTTAACCTATAAACTAGATCAAAAGAGGTACTGGGGAGTTTAATGACTATAGGGTGGACAATTAAGGAGGTTAATGAATGGTTAGAGAATTGTACTAAATACAGGGGCTTAGATGAGTGTTGGGAAGAAGCTACTGATAGGTTTGGAATCTGGACTTATAGTTTAAGTTATGGATCGTGTTTTGAACTAAGAGATCGAGTTGAGGAGTACTTGAGGAAAAGGGGGATTGCCGAATCAATGATAATTAAATGCACAGACATATTCTGGGGAATTCCGGAAGCAGAGATAAAATATGACGAGGAGGTTTATGACTTACTAATAGAGGCGCTAGACTACATCAGTAAAACGAACGAACACTTTAGATACAGAGCCTCAGCCTTGGCAGAATTAATAAGAAATGCTAAGAAGCTCAAGAGTAACATCATATGTAGTGGATGATGTGCTCATAGTGAGTAATAACTTACAAAAACAGTTTAAGAAATTGCAAAATAGGTGATATCAAGGTTAAAATAACTAATTAATAAATGTCACGGAAGAGTAGCGATTAACTGAATTGGAAAGTGCAGAATCAAACGGTTGTTTGATAATTCCGCGCCATAGACCCAGAGTTATTATAGGAGTCGTATTATCTGACTTAGAAACTCTTCCTAATAGGCCGTTTAAAGGACAGCTAGGTACTCTTTGCATGACGTGTACGAGGTTATGTCCTGTAGGCGCTATATCCTTAAACGGACTTGATAGGTTTAAGTGCAGGGGGAGGAAGGTCTTAGGCAGAGGCTGTGGAACTCCATGTATACTTTCCTGTCCTATAGGAGCCGATTCAGGTACTTGAATGACTTGCAACGTAATTGTATTAAGTAATACAGGTATTTATCACATTGTGATCGACTTGATCCATAGACCTCGTAGAGCTGTAATAATAGGTCTTGATGGGGCTAGTGCAGATTTAGTTAAGAGGTTTATGGATAATGGAATAATGCCCAACTTAGATGAATTAAGACGGAGAGGAGTTTTCGCTAGAGCTATGCCCACTATACCAACTCATACACCAACTAACTGGACAACTATAAGCACTGGAGCATGGCCTGGGACTCACGGGATTACAGGTTTCTCGATATTGACTAGGGGGAAGCCATATTATGAAAGGAAGTCTGGATTTGATACTAGAGAAGTTAAAGCTGAGTTCATCTGGCAAGCAGCCGAGAGAGTAGGCAAGAAATGTATCTTGTTAAAATGGGCTGGACCTCAATTCCCAGTTACTTTGAAGAGGGGAATTCAAGTTGACGGTTGCTTCTGTGTTCACTGTATTCATGAGATATCAGGTCCTAGAATGTACAGCACATTAGGCGAAGCTCACACTGTGAAAATAACACTTAAGAAAGCGTACAATTGGACTAACTTTCCACAATCTCACTCAACACCATTAGAGACAGAGCTAACACTGGGCTCAGAGAAAGTTAAGTGTACACTACACGTACTTGTTATAGACTCGAAAGGTCAAGGATACGACAGAATACTCGTCTCAAAGAGTAAGAACACTAAAGATAGCATAGCTGTCTTATCAGTCAAAGAGTGGAGTCCTTGGGCAAGGCTAGTATTTAAAGGAGGAAGAGAGGACATTGAGGGGACCGTTAGGTTCAAGTTAGTAGATTTATCAAAAGATGGTAAACTTCTGAAGGTATATTGTAGTCAGATAATGCCGATTAAGGGTTGGTCTTACCCTGAGGAAGTAGCAGAAGAACTTGTTGAGAACGTAGGCCCCTTCCTACAAAGAGTAGGTTATATTCAAGAGGGGGAAATCTATGGAGCCTGGGCTGATTACGAGACGTTTATCGAGGAGTTAGAGTACCACCATTACTGGCTAGCTAAAGCTACAAAGTACTTGATGAAGAGGTACGAATGGGATCTCTTTTTCGTGCACAGTCATGCGCCAGATTACGTACTAGATAGCGTTATAAGGAGGGCTGAGCCTTTGACTGCGCCAGAGGAGTCTGAAGAGTACATGGACTTGATTGTGAGGACGTTTGAGATAGTTGACGACATGGTCGGAGAGATAGTTGATGAAGTTATCGACGATGAAACATTAGTAGTAATAGTCTCAGACCATGGAGTCATAGGATATCGTGGTACGACTTCTGCAGCGGAAGTCGTTAGGAGAATATTAGTTGAGAAGGGCTACTTAGTTTACAAGGAGAAAATTTCACTAGGTCCAGCTACTAAACCACAAGCAGTTAAAGAGCTAATAGACTGGAGTAAGACAAAGGCAATAGTACACGACGACGTTTACATCTACATAAATCTGAAGGGGAGGGAGCCTCACGGTGTAGTGGAACCCGAAGAGTATGACAAAATAAGAGATGAGATAATAGAAGCGCTACTTAACTATAAAGACCCTATACTTAAGACGTGTCCATTTTCGTTAGTTTTAAGGGCTGAAGACGCTGGAATAATAGGTCTATACGGAGACAGAATTGGGGACATCATCTTCACAGTTAGAGAAGGAGGTCTTTACAACGAAGGTCACGGAGTGTATTTACCTACTGCTAGGTTTGGAATTAGCTCGCTTTACGCCTTTTTAATAATGGCCGGACCTGGTTTAAAGGAGGGACACGAGCTAAACAGACCCATATGGCTTACCGACGTGGCTCCTACAATAGCGTTTTTGATGGGATTCCCTCCACCAAGAAACTCTGAAGGAGCCATTTTACTAGATGCTCTCGCTGAAGAGTTCTTAGATGAAGTGTTTAGCCTTTGACTAAACACAGAACACTTCTAATCCTAGTCGTAAATCGACTTAGAACTGAATTTTGACAACGGTCGGAGTTCAAGTGAACGCTATGACTAGCGCGAAGTTCACTGTGGCTTCTTCACATTACGTTATTAATACAAACGTAGTTAAGTAGTCAGGAGGGGAAGTATGAGACCCAAATTGAAAGTCTTCATAATACCTCATTGGCACTTCGACGCCTTATGGCAAATGACCTTTGAGGAGTACTTCGACATAACGTTGAAGAACATAGTTGACTTGCTGGAGTTCCTTGAAATAGACTTTGATTACAGGTTTAACATAGATCAAACCATATACATCGAAGAGCTTCTAAAGGAGTTCCCTGAGCTTTTCGATAAGCTTAAGGAAGCCGTTAAAAGGGGACTAATAGAGTTCGTCTGTTCTGGCTACACTCAACCTGACTCTAACATCCCTAGCGGTGAGTTTCTAGTGAGGAACATAGTAACTTACCAGAAGTTTATAAAAGAAGTCTTTGGAGTTGAAGCTAAATGTGGTTGGTTCATTGACGTATATGGACAATCAGCCCAACTCCCTCAAATATTCAAGAAAGCTAAGGTCGACTACTTCGTCTTTTGGAGAGGAATACCTCAAGACATTCCAAGCGAATTTCTCTGGGAAGGGATAGACGGAACTAGAATGCTAACTCACAGAATGCCCTTAACCTATGGCGCTGGCTACGTTCCCACTGGCGAGCGAAGATATTACTTCTTCATACGAACAGTCACCGTTAATGACGCCATAGCGTATCTTGAGCACGTCCTAGAAGAGCTCAAGAAGAGGGCCTCTACAACAAACATCTTGATACCTAACGGAGACGACTTCACTCCACCTCAGCGCTTCATTACTCAAGTTGTGAGAGAGTGGAGTAAAAGGAGAAGCGACATAGAAGTACAAATAGCTACAGCAAGTCAGTTCTTTAAGTCATTGGAGAAGTTCAGGGATAAGCTCCCAGTGATAAAGGGAGAATTTAACCCGATCCTCAGGGGGACGTATAGTGCGAGAATTGAGATCAAGAAGGAGAACAGGGAAGCCGAAAACCTATACCTTACCGCAGAGAAGTTCGCCACAATAGCTTATCTCCTAGGAAACCCTTATCCAAGAGAAGAATTAGAAGAGGCGTTAAAGCTCATCCTTACAAATCAATTTCACGACGCGATCAATGGAGAGGTAATAGATGAAGTTTACGATAAGATAATGGATAATTTCAAATTAGCTAAAGAAATATGTCAAAAAGTCCTCGAAAAGTCGCTTAATGGAATAACGGCCAACATAAAGACAAGTGGACATAAAGGCATTCCAATAGTGGTGTTTAACCCGCTCTCTTGGAATAGAACAGACGTAGTAGAGGTTAGGGTTGCATTTAGCGAATCAAATGTCAAGGGAGTGAAGGTTGTGGACTGGAGAGGGAACGAATTGCCTCACCAGTTCATAGAAGTGAGCAAGAACCCCGATAGTACGTTAGGAGTCATCAAGTTGATCTTCACTGCCGAAGATGTGCCCCCTGTGGGCTACAAGGTCTATTACATCGTTCCCGTGAGTAACCCTAATGTTGACAATGAGGTAAGTAGCATAAGCGTATCGGAAAAGGAGGGAGAATACGTCATAGAGAATCGTTTCTACCGTATAGAGCTCGACCCACTATCTAAGAACATTGTTAAGATATATGATAAAGACGCAAAGAGAGAGGTTATAAAGTCAAATGGTTACTTGGGAAATGCATTATTCATAGAGCCAGATTACGGCAGTGTAACTCACGTGAATGGAGAGTTAGACCCTCACTTAACTACTATCCCGATAAAAGACCCTCCTGACCCTAAAGCGATGTTGAATACTATGAAATGCATCTCTCGTGGCATAGCAATTGAAAGAGGTCCAGTTAGAGCTACCTTTTACTATTACGGCGTCGTTGGAAACACTAAATATATTCATTATATAATGATATATGACAAGCTTAGGAGGATAGACTTTAAAACAGAGTTAGAATTCGGAGACGAAAACCGAAGAGTTAGAGTAGTGTTCCCAGTTAATGTCAAAAAAGGCGAAATATGGCACGAAATCCCTTACGGAGTTATTAGGAGAGAGGAAGGAGAGTACCCTGCGCTAAACTGGATAGACCTATCTAATCGAGGCTATGGAGTCACTCTCATAAATGGAGGAATTCCCGGAAACAGTATAGTTGGTAACCTCATGATGTTAACGTTACTTAGAAGTATAAAGGCTATGTACTTAGGCTCTCCATTTAAGGGGAGATTAGAGAAGTTAAGCAGGCTTTACCTAGAGAAAGTTAACGAGTATTTCACATACTACGCACTAGGTCCTAAAGCTCTCGAGAAGGGACATCATGTGTTTAAGTATGCTCTTTATCCTCATGAGGGTACTTGGAGAGAGGCTAAGTCCTATAAAGTCGCTCGGGAAGTCAACATCCCATTAATACCCATTAAGACGACTAAACATGAGGGTTCGTTGCCTAAGGAAAGGAGCTTCTTGTCTATAAGTCCAGAGAATCTAGTCCTCACCACCGTGAAAAGGGCTGATGATCACAGAGTCATTGTACGTTTTTATGAAGCTGAAGGAAGAGTTACAAACGGCGAGATAACTCTGTTCAAGAGGGTAAAAGTAGCTTATGAGACTAACCTACTAGAAGAGGAGGAATCGAGACTTAGTGTCAAGGACAATAAGGTACTAGTTAACGTTAAGCCATTTGAGATAGTCACGGTCAAAGTCACATTAGAGTGAGTGTAGCTTATCTTGGTCAAGTAATGAGATAATATGGTGGGATTATGGGGAAGCTGGAGTTCGTTTACCACTTACCAGTCACTCAGAGTATGGACTATATCTTGAAGTGCGCTCTTAAAGCAGCCGACTTAGGATTTGACATCATATATCATCAAGACCACTTCCTAGTAATAAACGACGAAAGAGGTTGTAGACCGGAGTGTTGGACGTTCTTAACAGCCGTAGCTGTAAAGACTAAGGTTAAGGTAATGCCTCTAGTACTTTGTTCTCTATTTAGGAATCCAGTGCTATTAGCAAAGATAGTTACTACACTAGATCAGTTAACTAAGGGCAGAGTGTATCTAGGAATAGGAGCTTGCTGGTGGAAAGAAGAGTTCAAGGCTTACGGTTATCCGTGGGAAGATCCTAGAGTAAGAGTCGACAAGACAGAGGAGACTATAAGGATACTAAAGATGGTGTGGACTCAAGACATTGTGAACTTTGAGGGGAAGTTTTGGAAAATAAAGGACTGTAAGTTAGTCCCAAGACCCTATCAAAAGCCACACCCTCCAATTATAAGCGGCGGACATGGATCTAGAATGTTGAGGATCACTGGCAGACTTTGTGATAGTTGGATACCCCAAATTAGAGATGTGGATAGATATAAGAAAACGATGAAATACATCAAGAAATATCTGAAGAAGCCGTCTGAGGAGTTCATTTGGGGAAATGTAATTGACGTAAGACGTGGAGATAAAGTAGAGGACTTAATAGCTCTCATCGAGGACTTTGTGAAAATAGGCGTAAAGTGTTTCGTCCTCTTCATGCATCCTCAGCCAAAGAACTATGAAATGTTAGATGAGTATAAAGGAATACTAGAGCACTTTAAGAGCTCATGAATGACTATTCAATGTTTAAGTCTCGGATAATCAAAGACTCTTTCTCCTATGCTCTTATTTCTCTGTTGTATGACTTGTGTGGAAGACGTGAAATTAATAATGGAGGTTAAAAAGGACCATGCAACAGAAAATCAAGAGCGTTCTCCCAAATTGTTAAATAACCTTGAGACATAAATATAAATCATGAAGAGACCCAAAGTGTTAGTTCTTACTCACTCAGCTGGCTTTAGACACAGTTACATTCCAACAGCTGTTGAAGTCCTCACTAAACTAGGCGAGCGCACTGGACTCTTTGAAATTTTCGCTACAGAAGAGTGTTCTGAGGTAACTAGAGAAAGACTTAGAGAGATGGATTGTCTACTGTTCATCACGACAGGCGAACTCCCAATGGACGAAGATCAAAAGCGAGCAATAATAGATTTCGTTAAAAGTGGCAAAGGATTCGTAGGAGTTCACAACGCTACTGACACGTTTTACAAGTTCCCTGAATACGGAGAGATGATAGGTGGCTACTTCAGCGCACATCCATGGACTCAAGAGGTATATGTCGTAGTTGAAGATAGAAACCACCCATCGACTAGACACTTGCCTGGGAGGTTTAAAGTCAAAGAAGAAGTATATACGTTTAAAAACTGGAGTAGAGACAAGACTCATGTACTAATAAGTTTAGATAACTCATCAGTAGACCTAAGTAAGGGTACTAGGCCTGATCACGACTATGCGCTGACTTGGTGTCATCCTTATGGAGAAGGAAGAGTATTCTACACAGCATTCGGTCATTTCACATCGCTGTGGAGAGAGGAGTGGTTTCAAAAACACCTCTTAGGAGGAATATTGTGGGCTATGAAATTGAAATAGCGGTTCTGGGTACAAGAGAATCTAGATAATTAAAGCTTAGATAAGATAAAGGCTCTTGGAGATGAGGGATTCAAGGTTACACTAGGGCTAAAGATCTCTACTTTTATCTTGTTTTCCATCTTGTCACATTGAAAATTTCAACGAAATTTTTCAGTAGCAAGGCTACTGAAAAATGCCCAGCCACCTCTTCTAAGGATACACAGAATTATGAAACGCTCTCTGTCAAGTGTTCTACTGTTTTAACGTAGTTACCGATAAATAGACTCCTCAGTAAATACTCTATTGGTGAAATGTTGCAAAGAGTCGTAACTCTAATTATAACATTGCTCATAATCGTGCTCGCCACAAGTAGTGTGAACTTAACATCTAACCCCATACCCGTTCCTACGTTAATCATGGGTAGGGAGTACATAGTCATAACTATCGATTGTTCTAGGAGAGACGAGCTCATCGTGAACGTAACAGGGATCTATCCCTTCAAGAACGTGAGTCACAAGAGTGCAATAATGTACTTTCCTGTCCCACCTGAAGCCCTTGAGAACGAGGTTAAGGTATTCTTCAATAACAGAGAGGTAGTGTGGAAAGTAAGTGAAAAGAAATACGATACAGCGATTGGAAAGTACCAATGATTTATTGGAAGTTGAGCGACTTGCCTAAGAACTTCGAGGTAAAAGTGTACTACAAATACTCCATAAAGAAGAGTAGAGGAGCTTTCAAGATACTGTACGCCATGGCTACTGGCAGATACTTAAACGGGACTTATACAAAACAGTGCGTAGCAGAGGTTAAGTTTAGAACTATCGGTGTACCTGAGGGATGGATAGCCAAAGTCTCTTTCGTTCCTCCTCCGTCTGAAGCGTTTGGAGTCGGTTATGAGAGTGAAATTGAAGTCCCCCTTATACTGTTAGACAAGATCACATTCAAAAGGGCTAGTAGACCATTTAAGGGAATGGATAGAGACGTTTTGGTGACAATAGTTCCTAAAGGAGTTGTGCCAGAGGAGAGGTGGATTAAATATTACCCTAGTAAAGAGGAAATTGAGGTATCGCTCAATGTAACTGACACTAATGTGTTAAAAGTATTAGTCAAATTCACGTTTAGACATGGAGGGTTCAAGGTAAACGTAGTTGAAAAGAAAGTAGAAGAATCTAACGTGCTATTAAGGCTGTCTGTGTTAGAGTGGACTGGCCCTTCAATTCAAGTTATAACTAGGATTACAGTGGAAGAAGAGTATGAACTAAAGCCAGGAGACTACACGTTCACATTGAAGATTCACGACAGAGTCTACTTTAGTCAAAAAATACACATCGGTGGAAGCAACTTTAATGAGTTCTCATTATCGTCCAACAACTTAATAACTATATTCTGCATAGTTGCATGCGTTATTGTCCTAGCTTTAATACTACGATTTAAGTACTATAAAAAATAGAACTTTCAGTTTTTCGATCAAGACTAAAGTACTTTTTTGAAGAACTCGAGAGCTTCTCTTGCTCTAACCTCAGGCGATATTGGTCTGAAGTCCTCTAACGACAGGTATCCTTTATATCCTAGTTCTCTTAGGATTTCTACAACCCTAGTCCAATTCACGATCCCATCATTTAGAGGTGACGGAATTACGCTACCAGGCTTTTCAGGATCCCACTTGTAGTTCTTGACGTGTACGTGTTTTATGTAATCCTTAACGACATCAATTTGTAGTTCTAGCGGAAGCCAGCCTACAACTACAGAGTTCCCTGGGTCAAATAACACACCTATTCTCTCAGGGTCTAGGCCTCTCAGCAAGTCCTTGAGTAAACCAGTCGAGTGCGCCATGTCGCCACCACCGTGTTGTTCTACCACTGGAATAGCCTCAGCGTCAACTTCATCTAACTTTTTGAATAATTCTTTTGCTTGCTCTCTAAATAGCCTCCTTATGGTCTCGTAACCCAACCTCGGATCATAACCGGCGACCTTTATCCTGAACACTTTAGCCCTCATTTCATCAGCTAGCTTAGCTATTCTAACCATTTTATCAAGTTCTTCTCTAGCTCTACTCCACGGGAACCCAAGTTTAGCGTAAGAAGCTAGACAACAAACTTCAAGACCATAGTCTTCAGCTAACTTAGTTATTCTCCTCGCCTCACTAAGTTCCGCAAGAGGGGAGATATGACATCCGTCTTCATGAACTCTTATCTCTACAGCCTCATAGCCTATTTCTCGCATTTTCTTGAAGAAGTCCTCCAATGTGTATTCTCTAAAGATGAGCGAGTATACTGAGGGCTTCATTCTCCATCCCCTATAAGTCTAACAATTATTGAACTTTTATCCTTTGTCGAGAATTTACAAAGATTTCGACTATTGATGCTTCACGACGAGCTTATAAGCCCAGCTTTAACAACTCCTATTAGGAGACACCAAGCCGTCCTCGGTACAGGGCGACGAGTATGGTGTCTTTCAAGTGTCTTAGAAAGGGACTCTGTTGTATGAAGTATTGGATCCCAGTCACTCACTTGGACTTGTTTAGACTTGAAGCGTATGGAGAGGTTAACGCCATCGACGTTGTTAGGCTTGTTAACTCTAAGACCTTTAGGACGCAAAGGAAAATTCCTCGAATTAAGTTTAGGAGTCAGGAGTACTACCTAGCGTTAAGAAGTAAGCCCAATCGCGCATGCATATTTTTAACTAGAGACGGGGAGTGTAGTGTTCATTCATTTAAGCCTCTAGTGTGCAGATTTTATCCTTTTGTTTACTCTGTTAAAAGAGATGGAAGTATTGAGATAAAAGTTAACAAGGACGCAATCAATGAGTGTCCTGGACTTATACTTGACGGAAAGCCGTTAGAGGAGGAGTTGAAATTTAAGCTGATGAGATTAGCTAGGGCTAGGATAAGAGAGCTTAAGCTGTATAGCGAGGCTATTGAAAAGTGGAACTGGGAACTGTACTCTGAAAGCTCAAGAGTTGAGGATCTGCTTGAATTCTTGCTTAATGAAGCAAAGAAACATTATATAATTCTGAAAGTAGAAGGGTTGTGGGTTAAATAATATTATTCCTCTTTAGAATGTATTTCTAATAATTCCATAGACTCCTTAATGATCTCGACTAAATCATCGATAATAGCTTTTAGCCACACTTTACCTTTGTCTGGTGTCGCTGAAGTAGCGCTTCCATTCAACGCCTGTTTATAAACTTCTCTTTCTAGTTTCATAGAGTATATCCTAAGAGGAGGATATTCTTTTAGATGATCAAACGCCTTTGACATGTCAACTAGGCTTGGGCTTATGGCTAGTAAAAGACTAGTTTCATCCTCTCCAGCATGACCTGGATGTTTAAAGAGCTCCTTTCTAACAGTTGTACCAAGGTCTGTCCACCAATTCAACACAACGACGCTCATCTCACTCCTATACGAAGCCTCTCGAGCAGCACTCAATAAAACTGGGGTATTACCTCCATGTCCATTTAAGACGATTAACAACTTAACTCCGTTCCTCGCTACCTCTAACATAACATTGAGTACGTAAACATAAAGCACGGACGTGTCTATGTCGAAAGTCCCTGGGAACTTCCTTAACCCTCTACATGAACCATACCATATTGGAGGCAGGAGGAGAATCCCCAACCTTTTGCTGACCTCCTCTGCTATGTACAGTGGTATTATAGTATCTGTCCCTAGAGGCAAGTGATTTCCATGTCTTTCCAGCGAGCCTACTGGGAGTATAGCAACGTCCTTTTTGATCTTCTCAAAGGTATCGCCGTCAAGTTCCCAAAGCCTCATGATAGCTCAATAACATAAGCGATAAAAATCGATTATCGATGGACAATGATCTCACAAAGAATATTTTTCTCAAGAGCTAGATATGTTACGGCGAGACGTATGGCTAAGAAAGTTCTTAAGCTCGGAGTTGTTTGGTCTTTGACTTCACACTTCCCAACCTTTGCTTGCTTCCTCAACAATTTAACTGAAGACTGTAAGAAGTTCCTGTTTAGGTACACAGAAACTCCGAAACAGTTCGAAGACGCTAGGATAGAGTACGTATGGAGTGAAGACCGCGAAGGAGTGGAGAAAATAGCTAAGTCTCATGGAATCACTATAATAGATGACATAAGTGAAATGATAGGAAAAATTGATGGAGCGCTGATACTAACTCGATACCCTTACAAAAATTTAGAATACGCTAGACCGTTCATAGAGGCTGGCATCCCTACGTTCATCGACAAACCCTTTGCCCCAAATGTCGACGTAGCCTATGAAATAGTCAGACTCTCCCGTAAGCGCAAGACTCCGATAATGTCCACCTCAGCTCTCAGATACGCCATTGAACTCGAGCCTCTAAAGAGCTTTGTAAAAGAAAGAGGCGAACTGTGGGGCGGGTCCATTATAGCTCCAGGAGATTTCAGAGTGGAGAACACGTTATATGGAATACATGTAATTGAGATCCTCTTAACGTTGTTTGGAAGGGGCATTGAAAGAGTTTGGGGTACTGAATTCAAAGTTGGTGAAAAGCTTCACGTTCTCGTTAACGTAGTGTATAAGGATGGGAAGGCGTTTAACTTACACTTAGGTAGCCCTTACTATAAATGGCAAGTGACGTTGATTAGTAAAGGGACTAGCATCTCGACTACTGTTGAAAACGCATACGAGTATTACAGGGGTACTATTAACAACGTCTTGAAGATGATGAAGGAGCGCATAGAACCCATTAACCTCATCGATACGTTAGAAGTAGTTCGTACGTGTTATGCTGTTCAGAAATCTATTGAAGAGGAAGTAGAAGTAGTGCTTGATAGAGACTTCCCGCTCCCTCCCGACCTAAAAGTAGCAACAGAGTAGAGGCTAAGAGCAGATCAGAAATATATCCTTAGTGAGAATTATTCTGTCTGGGGAACTACATGGTTAAAGTCAGGACTAAGCTAGTAAAGTGGTCTGACGTAGTGTACTGGTGTAAAGAGTTAGCTAAGCTAATAACGTCTAGTGGATACAGGCCTGACATAATAGTGGCTATCGCTAGAGGCGGCTACACTCCTGCTAGGTTACTCTGCGACTTGTTAGATATACACGACTTAGTTAGCATTCAAGTATTACACTGGGGAAGGGCTGCTGAGATCACAGCTAAAGCTCACGTCAAGTATCCACTAAACATAGATCTATCTGGGAAGAAAGTTTTGATAGTAGACGACATATGCGATACTGGAGAGTCCATAATAGTTGCCAAAGAATACATAACTGAGACTTGTAAGCCCAAGGATCTGAAGATCGCGGTGATGCAGTGGATCTCTCCTGTAGCTAAGATCAAGCCCGACTTCTACGTTGAAGACGTTAGGGAGTGGATATGGTACCAATACCCATGGTGTCGCCTTGAAGACACTACCAACTTTATTGAGAAAATGCTCGGAGAAGAGGGCAAAATCAAGAAAGAGTGGACTTTAGAGGAGATAAAGGAGAAGTTCCTCGAGTGGTATGGTATAGATGTAGGAGAGGATTACTACTTAATGGCCCTCGACAAGTTAGTGGAAGAGGGAACTCTTGAGAAGCTAGAGAAGGAGGGGAGAACGGTCTACGTAATCAAGTCTTAGGGGATATCGAAGAATGAATAGTATTGTTCCCAATCACCTTCGTATAACTTGAACAGCTTCTTATTTACCCTCAAGACTACTAACGGTCCTCTTGTTCTAACTAACTTCTCCACGTGAGCTAACACGTCATTCAACAGAGTCACTGGATTCCTCTCAACAAAACTCAGTACCTTCTCATTATCTCGTAGCGACGTCATGTACTTATATAGCACACTCCTAATCAAGCTCTCAGAAACTATGTCAGTGAAGCATATCTCTTTATGACTTATCAAAGAGCCTATGATGAGTTCCTTTAACTCCCTCCTCCTAGGGATTTTCCTCCAAACACTCTCAGTCGTCGTAAAAGTCTTCTGTCCACTCTTTAACTCTTCGTCACGCCAAGCGAGCTTAACCCTTTGCTTCCACTTCACTGTCCAATAATCGAGCCACTCCTCTAAAACGCCCCTAAGAGTGGCTGGACTCTTCTCCAAATAATCACAAATCAGCACTTGGACTTTGTAATCCGAGTCAACGTCTCCAAGAAATCCCTCTGTCACTTTTAGGTAGTTCTTGAAATCCCTAAGTGCTACGTTAGCCATGAGCTTGCTCTCTAACTCACTAATATTGTTCATCAATCCGCTAAGGAGTCTAGAAATCCAATTACTCATTATGACGTCGTCATACCTAAAGTGCAACAGATTCCTATACCCTCTTAGAAACATTAACTCAATACCCCCAATAACCTAGATGTTCTTTCATATATTAACATTATGGTTTAAACACTATAAGGTATAATACATAAGAGATAACATTATGTAAATTGTTTTATTCTTTACACTGCAATGTAAACTAACTCCTCAACGCTCTCGTCGAACTCCTTTCTAATCAAGCCCTTCCTCTCAAGGCTCACTAACGCCTTGTATAAAGAAGCTGGGGTTATCTCCTTTTCCTTAGACCACCGATATACCTTAGACTTCTCTACTTTCCTCTGACTCCTTATGAAGTTGATTAATTGAGTTTCTATGTCGTTGTCCACGACGAGCACATTTACAATAGCCTTAGCCTCACTCTCTTTGTCTCCTTTAACTATCTCTTCTTGTGACTCGAACAAGAATGAGGTTATGTCGACCTTCGACTCCTCTCTCCTCTTTCTCTTGCCCAAAGTTAGACACCACTCCAATAAACGTTCTGTGAAATTTATTCATATTGCTTAAGTAGTGTTAACTTAATTAACTTGGACTCTAATGCCCTAAGCTTTAAGTGCTCGGGAGTTACCCTTATCATCTTGTCAGGGTTGAGATAAATCACTCCCTTATAAGTCCGTAAACTGCCAAATACTTCTATTGTTTGACCTTTGTCAATGCCCTCGACCATACTTAGCTTATCACTCCACACTTTAACTACTAGCTCTCCTGACTCGTCCTCTATCACTAACTCGACTCTATTCTTGTACTCGTAAACTCTGCTAACAGTTCCAATAGCTCTAACTTTAACTATTTTACGTCCGTCAACTAACAAAATCACTCTACTCCCCAGTGTCTCTTTCTTTAGACTTATTATGTCCTTGATCGACAATTTGACGTAGGACTTTATGTAATCCTCGCTCACACCCTCACCTTTTCTACGTTAATATGCTCGTGCTAGGGATGATATAAACCAATTACTTAAAAAGGTTCTCGAGGAAATATCTAAGGGTGATCACATGAGTTGGGTTAAACCTAAGAGAGAAGCTAAGATAGCTATAATCGGAGGTTCTGGGTTGTACGACCCTACGTTCTTTGATGAAGTTCCAGAGGAGGTAAAGGCTTACACACCTTACGGGTTGCCCTCTGGCTTCATAATGGTCGGCACAATCAAGGGAATGGGAGTCGCCTTCTTAGCGAGACATGGGAGAAAACACATCTTACCCCCTCACAGAATAAACTTCAGAGCCAACATATGGGCACTAAAAGAGTTAGGAGTAGAAAGGGTAGTTGCAGTATCAGCCGTTGGAAGTTTAAGAGAAGATTATAAACCCGGAGACTTCGTGTGCCCTGATCAGTTCATCGACATGACTAAGACTAGGCACTACACCTTCTTTGAAGGACCTACAGTAGCCCACGTCTCAATGGCAGACCCATTCTGCCCAGAGTTAAGGGACCTAATAGTAAAGATATCAAGTGAGTTGAACTTCAAGATGCACGAAAAGGGGACTTACATTTGCATCGAAGGACCGAGGTTCTCAACTAGAGCTGAGTCTATGTTGTGGAGGAGTTGGGGTTGCGACATAATAGGAATGACCTTAGTCCCTGAAATTAATTTAGCTCGAGAGGCTCAGATGTGTTACGCCACTATAGCCATGGTCACCGATTACGATGTCTGGGCTGAGAGACCTGTCACAGCCGAGGAAGTCGTTAGAGTAATGCAAGAAAACGTCGAAAAGGCTAAGAAGTTACTTTACGAGTTAATACCTAGAATCCCAATAGAGCGTAAGTGTAATTGTGGAGCCTCTCTTGAGACGGCTCTACTCTAAAAGAGGTGTTTTCATGGAGTATTCAGTAAAGGACATCTCTTTAGCTGAAAAAGGTGAGGGTAAGATATATTGGGCTGAAAGGAACATGCCAGTGCTACGAATAATCAGAGAGGAGTTCTCAAGGAGTAGACCTCTCGAAGGAGTTAGAATAGGCGCCTCTCTTCACGTGACTAAGGAGACAGCTATATTAGTCGAGACTCTTAGAGCTGGAGGAGCTGAAGTCTACCTAGCTCCATGTAACCCTCTATCTACACAAGATGATGTAGCCGCAGCTTTGGCTAAAAGAGGAGTTCACGTCTATGCTTGGAGAGGGATGAACAGAGAGGAATACTACTGGGCTATCGGGAAAGTCGTTAAAGCTAAACCTGACGTAACTATGGATGATGGAGCAGATTTATTATCAACCCTTCATGCTCTCTATTACAACGAGGAAAGCTTTGGAGCTAAAGTAGCTAAAGAGAAAGTGGGAGTAACAGACGTTAGCTTTGTAACAGAGGTCATTGGAGGGACTGAAGAAACAACTACAGGAGTCCTTAGACTAAGGGCCATGGAAAAAGATGGCAAGTTGTTATACCCAGTGATAGCTGTTAACGAGTCTAAGACTAAGTACCTCTTTGATAACAGGTATGGGACTGGACAAAGCGCTCTCGACGGGATAATAAGAGCTACTAACGTATTAATCGCTGGTAAATGTGTAGTAGTTGTAGGTTATGGATGGGTTGGTAGGGGGATAGCGTTACGAGCTAGAGGTTTAGGAGCTAGGGTTATCGTAACGGAAGTTGATCCAGTAAGGGCTTTAGAAGCGTTATACGATGGATTTGAGGTAAAAACTATGTTAGAAGCAGCTAAAGTGGGTGACATCTTCATTACTGCCACTGGAGACATAAATGTGATCAGGAAGGAACACTTTGAGTTAATGAAAGATGGGGCAATATTAGCTAACGCAGGTCACTTTAACGTTGAGATATCGATCGAGGACTTAGAGGAAATAGCGATCTCTAGGAGGAAGTTAAGGGAATACATCGAGGAGTACACATTGAGAGACGGGAAGAGGCTTTACTTATTAGGAGAGGGCCGATTAGTAAACTTAGTCGCTGCAGAGGGTCACCCGAGCGAAGTCATGGACATGAGCTTTTCAAATCAGGCAATGGCTGTTAAGTACTTAGTCGAGAACAAGGGCAATCTAGGGAAGAAAGTCTACGTCCTTCCATATGAAATAGATGAGATGATAGCTAGACTCAAGTTAAAGAGCCTCGGAGTCCAAATAGATGAGCTAACTGAAGAACAAAAGAAATACTTAGAATCGTGGGCATTAGGTACATAGCTACCCTTGTTCATTCCACTTCTAAGCAACGATTTTTTCGTAAACTTATCAACAATCTCAATAAATTGATAGTGCTATCTCGTTAGTCAACCCCTCGGCTCTACCCTTGAGCCTAGCTAACCTCTCCTCAATACTTCATTCTGTTAATTTAACGCTCTTGGTGCTAAATAGCATGACCTATTCTCTGCATCTCACTAGAACATCGTATGAACAATGTCAAGCTCAGGCTAACAGTGATAGATGGACGAGTAGTTGAAATACTGCACAAGCACTACTGGTTCAAAAACAAGTGCTCCCACCACAGCCCGAATGTAGCCCGAAGCTTGTTTTCGAGCTTTTATGTTGTTAGCTTCAGCTTTCCTTAGAATATACTCTGAGGTGGGGCTTGTAGCCTGTCATTGGTTGATGGAGGTGATGACTCATACTATTTAGCACCAAGAGCGAATTTAAAATTACTCTTTACTCTTTAGGAGAAGGAATAAAGAGCTCACACAACTCCTATCGTCAAAGCGTTAAGTTTTTACAGATCGAGGGGGCATTTTCTCACGTTGAACGGTAGTAGGTAGTAAGGGTGGTGAATATTGGAGAAATGGTTGATATGTTCAGCATGGCCTTATGTAAACACTATCCCTCACTTAGGCAACATAATTCAGCTGTTATCGGCTGACGTTGCAGCTAGGTACTTTAGAATGAAGGGAGCCAAAGTACTATTCGTAAGCGGATCAGATGAGCACGGAACTCCTATTGAAGTAGAGGCAGTCAAAAGAGGAATTAAACCTAAAGAGTTAACTGACATGAACCATGCTAAAGTAGTCGAGCTCTTCAATAAGTGGAACATATCATTCGACAACTACACTAGGACTGAGAACCCGGTTCACAAGGAGTTCGTCAGAGAATTCTACATGAAGCTCTACGAGAGAGGTTACATATTCGACGAGGAGATAGAGATGCCTTACTGTCCGAAGTGTGAGCGCTTCTTACCAGACAGATTCATTAGAGGGACTTGTCCGTACTGTGGTTTTCCAGACGCTAAGGGAGATCAGTGCGACAAGTGTGGTAGGTTACTGAATCCTTTATCTCTGATAAACCCGAGGTGCGCCATATGTGGAACGAGACCAATTGTCAAGAGGACTAGGCATTGGTTCTTCAACTTGCCCAAGTTAACAAAAGAGCTAATCGATTACATCTCAAGCAATAAGAACTTACCTGACAACGCTCGAAACATGAGCTTACAAATGCTCAAAGAGGGACTTAAGCCGAGGTCTATCACTAGAGACAACAAGTGGGGGATCCCTGCTCCTTTCCCTGGAGCTGAAGGGAAGACAATATACGTGTGGATGGAAGCAGTCTTAGGTTACGTCTCTGCGGTAATCGAGTACTTTAAGGTTAGGGGAAAGGATGGGGAGTGGAAGGAATTTTGGCTAGACAAGAACACTAAGAGCGCCTACTTCATAGGGAAAGACAACATACCCTTCCACACTATAATATTTCCAGCTTTGCTAATGGCGTCTGGTGAAGGCTATGTCCTCCCGTGGACCGTAGCTTCTACTGAATACTTGCTCTTTGATGGACAGAAGTTCTCCAAGAGCAGAGGAATAGGGATATGGATAGACGAAGCTCCCGAGCTACTCCCAATAGACTATTGGAGGTTTGTCCTGATCATTACTAGACCTGAAACGAAGGACGCCAACTTTAGTTGGAAAGTACTCCAAGAAGTGATAAACACTCAACTCAACGACGCTTTAGGTAACTTCGTTCACCGTACGCTAACCTTCATATTTAAGAACTTCAATGGAGAGGTACCCAAGCCAGGAGAATTCGACGAGTACGATAACAGAGTGTTAAGTGCTATTAAGGAGACAGCTGAAGAAGTGGCTAACTTGTTAGAGAACTTCAAGTTAAAGTTCGCTTTGTCTAAGGTAGTAGACCTCTCTAGGGTCGGCAACAAATACCTTAACGACAAAGAGCCATGGAAGACCATAAAGACAAAGCCAGAAGTAGCGGCTACAACTTTATACGTAGCAGCTCAATTAGTCAAAGCGCTAGGAGTGATGCTCTACCCCTTCGTCCCTAACAGCGCATTGAAACTCTTAGACATGTTAGGTTATCAAGTGAAGGAAGAAGAGCTTAGGTGGAGTTGGGCTTACGAACCCGTACCTCCTGGTCATAAAATCAAGAGACCGAGCCCACTCTTCACTAAGTTAAGTGATAAAGACTTAGACGAATTGCAAAGGAAGTTAGCGAGCATCAGGGGTTTAAGCGTTAAGCAAAGCCCCTCTTAAGTCTATTGAAGTACAACCAACTATTTTGACTTTTACATTAACTCCTATCGACAATTGTTTATCTATTGGTATAATAACTGGTCTATAATTTTTCAATCTGCCCACAAACGAATTCCCCTTAAATGACACATCTGTAATTAAAGCGTCCATAACTCTGCTCAAGAAGTTCATGTTCCTCAACAACGTTATTCGAAACACCTTCTTCACTAACATCGTAGTCCTTTGGTTCTTCACTACCTCAGGTACCTGTTTTTGATACGCAGCCTTAGTAAAGGGTCTTATAGTGTACCTTGCGACGTGAACTTTATCAGGGCTTATCTCGTCAAGTCTCTCATAAGTAGTTCGGAATGCCTCCTCATCTTCACCGGGAAATCCCACTATGAGGTCTGTGGCTATCGTTGCCTCAGGGAACTCGTTCCTAAATGCCTTCACTATTTGCTTGAACTCATCATAAGTATACTTTCTGTTCATGAGCTTTAACACACCGTCATCGAACGACTGAGCTGGAACGTGAAGGTACTTGTACACTCTCTCGTCTGCGTACACCTCTATCAACTCATCTAGGAACTTTAACACTAGACTGGGTTCCATCATGCCTACCCTTATTTTGTAATCTCCTCTCACCTCACTCAGTATCCTTCTCAACAATTCAACGATGTTGGTACCCCTGTCGAGACCGTACGAAGCCACATCTTGACCTGTTAAGTACACCTCTTTAGCGCCACGAGATACCGCGCTTTTCACGTGACTAACTACAGACTTTATGTCGTAACTCTTAAGTTTCGGTCTAGCTACTTTACCAATGCAATAAGCACAGTTCCCAACACAACCGCTCTCAACTGGTACTACGTATCTTATCCCACCGAAGAACTTGGGGAGGACTCTTCTTCGAGAATCGTCTTCTAACAGACATATCGCCCTCCCCTTTTGGGCAACGACGTTTAAGACCTTCTCTACGTAGTCAGGGCCTAGTAATGACGCGCTTGGAGCCACTCTACTTATCCTAGCTGGTCTAACTCTAGCTAAACACCCAGCGACTACTAACTTGATCCCTCGCAGAGACGAGACTTCGTATAACTCCCTTATTCTCCGCATCATCTTCCTCTCCGTATCTCCTCTGACGGCACAAGTGTTTATGATGATTACGTCTGCCTCATCAACTCTATCGACTACCTCAACTCCGTCTTCGGCGAGTAGTGTCTTCATTATCTCTGACTCAGCCTTATTCAACCAACAACCGTAAGTCTCTATGTAAACCCTTAAGCCCCTCAAAGCTCTCGGTTTAAACTCGATAAACATGCCTCTAGGATAAGGTTTAGAGTGAAATATATATCTATTTGTTCTATCCATTAGTAAAGGATGGTATCGAGCGAGGTGCTGAAATGACTAAGAGCTCACTACTGATAGCCTTGATACTTGTTGTGTCTACAGTCGCTGCGAGTCTCAACGTCGTAGCACAAGGTCAAGTTAACACATCATTCATAGATGTTAAGGCTTACGTGAGGAAAGGATATGTGATCTGCATGTATAACGTAACACTTCCTAGAACGGGGACTTATTCTTGCAGTTTTCCCTATAACTCCTATGTTATCTCTGTAGAACCTGAAGTTGGGTGTAAGGTGTCACTATCGGACAACACATTAACGTTGACAGCTGAGTCTAAAAACGCCTCCTTCATCATGGTAGTATATTCAACGGTCCACACAGGCAACGCAATCAACTTCACTATTCCGATATTGCTATCGTTCAACGAGGCCCCCTCCGAGATTACCGCTGCGATTTACTTTACAACCTCTGAATTCACCGTAGAGTGCGAGTATCCGATGAAGGTTAAGGAAATGAGTGCTTACCTCAACTTAACTCACGTAGAGCCAGGATCTACTACTGAAGTTAGAGCAACCTTGTACAGAACTGAAAGTGACTGGATAATTATAAAGCAATTAACTCGTCTAGTGAAAGTTGAGAGTTATAGCGAGGCATACGTCTATGACTACTATGAATTCGAGAATGTAGGGTTAAGCAAGTGTGATGTAATATTGCTCAAATTCCCTGCGAATGCTACAATACTAAGCATCGAGGGATCAATTTTTAAATACGCGAGAGGAGTTGGCTCTGGGAAATACTTCATATCTGGCGAGGGTAAGAGCACAAGTGTGACAATATACCTAGTAGCCCCTCCTGGTCCGAGGGAGAAAATTGTAATCAAAGTTGCGTATAAAGTCCCGATAACTAAGACAGAAGCTGGGTATTCGATTAACACACTCATGAATCCAGGCTACTTAGTGATTAACGGTAGCGTTAGAGTAGAAGTGCCTGGAAAGGCTAACTTCAAGGAGCCACAACCGTTAGAGGTTATTGAAAAGGACGGCTACTATATCGGAGTATTCAAAGTAAAGCCAGAAGAGAACTTGTCAAGTGCTGATGAGGTACTAGTAGAGTTAGAAATCAGTACCTTTGAGCTCACACTGGAGAAGTTTAAGCCTTACCTAATAGTAGCGATCTCTATGGTGATAGTCCTCTTCTCAGGAATGCTAATTAAGGCTAAAGTGTTAAGAGGTCCAAGAGTAAAGAAAGTCCACAGACCTGAACTCGCAAAGCTCATGTACGATTACATAAGGGGCTTAGAAGAGGAAAGAGAAGCCAGACTCGACTTCGCGAAGAGGACGACCTCTAGAAGAATTTACAGGCACAGAGTAGAACTAGCAAGGTCAAGACAACGTGAAATTAGGAAGAAGATAAACAGCATTAAAGAACAAGAGACTAAAGGCGATGTAATCAAGGCGATCGATGAGTTCTATAAACTAGATAAGGAGATCAGAGAGTTACTGCCCAGAATCGTGAGAGTTAGAGGAGTTGAAAGGGATGAACTGCTGGTCAAAGTGGAGTCTATAGTAAAGAAGATGAGAGAGCTAGCAAAAGCTTTAGAGTAATGTCATTTTACAATATAGCCCCCTGCTCTTTTAACGTCTCCCTTAACAACTCAACACTCAAATATCTAGGTCTAACTCCTAACTTAACGGATAGTGCGGCAGCGACTCCAGCCGCTTGACCTAAACCGATACACGTCGGCATTATTCTAATCGCAGCCAACGCCTCATGAGTCGCAGAAATACACCTACCAGTCACCAGTAAGTTCTCAACAGACTTAGGCACTAAACATCTATAAGGTATCTCGTAATAATCGCCTCTCGGCGGATGTTTAATGACAGTCCCTTCCCCTAACGGGTTGTGTATGTCTATCGGGTAATTAGCCCTACAAACAGTATCTGGAAACTTCTTAGCTGACAGAACGTCGTCTTCTGTTAACACGTACTCGCCAACTATCCTCCTAGTCTCCCTAACCCCTATTTGTGGACCTGACTTAGCTATGTAGGAATCCCCAAAAGCCTTAGGAAAAGTCTTTTTGAGCCATGAAACGAAGCTCAACATCTGTCTCCTTCCTTCAATTTCAGCCTTAGTTAAGTCATCAGGGTCAGTACCATTAACCCTAACAATTCGAGTAGTGTTAAAGAAGATAAGACCCTTATAGGGAGTTTTGAACCAGAGAACGTTCTCCCTAGGAATATCGAGCTTACCCGACCTCTTAACTCTCTCGAACTCAGAATTCAAGACGTCGTTAGACGGCATAAACTCCTCCTTAACGTTAGCTAGCTCAAATATCAATGTCATCGGTTGAGTTAGACCATCAACATCTCTCCCCATCTTGTAAGGACAACCGGCTGCGACTGCAACGTCTCCATCTCCAGTTGCATCGACAACTACTTTACTCATGACTAATTGAGTTCCAGCCTTATTATGAATAACAACGCCCCTGAGGACGTTTCCTTGCATCACGACATCTATAAATTCCGTGTGATAGAGCAACTTAACTCCTGACTCTAACGCCATATCTTCAAGCACTACCTTCATCAGTTCTGGATCAAACACCTTACTCCTCCTATCATACCCTCCAAGCCCTTCAAGCCTCTCTATGACTTCCAACATGATACCTCCAACTAGAGGCTTACTTTTCAAGTAAAAGTTCATGAAGACCCTAACAGAGCTAGCAGTAGCTGTTCCACCTAAGAAACCGTAACGCTCTATAAGTAAAGTCTCAACACCACACCTAGCTGCTGACACAGCCGCGGCTACGCCAGCTACACCTCCGCCTACCACGACCACCTCTTTCTCATTATAAAACTTCAACACCATAGTTTAAGCTAAGTAATTTTACTTTAATATCGTTAAGGAAAGTTGTTGGTATAGTTTAGTCATTAAATAGCGTAAGGTGAAGTAGTAAATGATTGTTAGACCCTTCATTAAAAGCGACGAAGAAATAATAAAAGAGATAGGTCCTCGAGCGTTTATGAATCTCGGCTTAGCAAGACTAGCAATAGACAAGAGCTTACCTAGAGACAAAGTCGAAGAGGCTTATAGGAGAGAAGTTGAGGGTTACGTTAATAGAGTGCTTAAAAAGGATAAAACCATCAACATACTAGTAGCCGAAGAAAGTGGGAGAATTGTAGGGTTCCTGAACTGAAGCGTGAAACTGTGTTATTTTATAGCTTTTTGTATCATTATGTGTCTTTTTATTCCTCTTAGTGCTATTATGTATGCCGATGCTGTATGGATATCTAATCCTAGGTCTTTTGCTATGATTCTAGCGCTTACCGAGCTATATGCTGGGTTGACTTTAATTAATTCGCCATCAACCTT
>Ga0180302_10000058_pt1 | contig 40248 bp, 43 predicted proteins | sample GuaBasSediGuay17_FD_121794 | JGI IMG/M metagenome (GOLD analysis project Ga0180302, IMG submission 121794) | Subseafloor sediment microbial communities from Guaymas Basin, Gulf of California, Mexico - Guay17, Core 4571-4, 12-15 cm | ecosystem: Environmental > Aquatic > Marine > Hydrothermal... | reverse complement strand
GTTGGTACGATAGTAGTTCCAAAGAAGTTACTCAGGTTAGCTTATGGTAGACTTGAGAGCATGTGTGGAGACATAATCGGATACGAAGGAGAACTTCCAAGACACTGGATAGAGTTTAAAGCTAAGAAGAGAATTAAAGACATCGAAAACTACACTGGTACGTTCATATTAACTAAAGACAGACTAGAAAGAGCTAGAGAGCAAGATTACGTACTGAGAATTGAAAACTACTCTACACTTGTGATAGATAGAGATGTACCTCCTGAGCTATTTAATGAAGTCGTTCACTCTATAGAGTCCTACGGACCCATTTACGCTCCTAAGAATCTGCATAGAATCATAGTGAATAAAATTGAAACTGGAGCAGGGGTTCACGACATTGAGGAATGGGAGGCAAGTGCTCAAACCTAGCATAATCACGTATCAATAACGTACTTGTAAACTTGATAATGCTCTTCAGTCTAATATGTTGGCTGTTTTTATGTTGGCCGTTATTCTATTAAGCAACTCTTCAAGGACTTTTTGACATATTTCTTTAGCTAATTTGAAATTATCCATTATCCTATCATAAACTTCATCTATTACCTCTCTATCGATCGAAGCACCTTTTAAAGTTAATTCATGAACACGCTAGGTTAGTTGTCAAGGCTCTCAAAACCCCCATTAACGCTTTCCCGAACTCTTTGTCAAACCCCACGACAACCATGTCTCCTTCCGACAACTCGAAGGTCTCAGTTATGCTTTTGATGAAGTCAGAGACTCTTGATTCTTCACTGTTCATGTACGGCATTTTAAGCTTCCCTCCCTCGAATTCGAGGACTAAAGCGCCCTCAGCGCCTCCTCTAACAACTTCGTCTCTTATCCTTAAAATGTTACGCGAGGATGTCCTATAACAAACGCCAACTCCTAGATAGCCTGGTCCAACTACTCTAGTCACATCGACTCTCATGACCTTCTTTACCTTAAGCTCTTCGAGAAGTCCTCTTAGTAATTCCTTTCCCCTTGACGTTAGAGAACTCCCGCCCCTTAGGCTAGTCACGAAGCCTCCTTCTCTCAACTCCTTCAGTATTCTCCTAACAACTCCCTCGCCTAACTTCAACGTTCTGCTTATCTGATACCTGCCAAGCCTTCCATGTTCAGATAACAAGTAAAGTACCGCTATTACTTTAGCTAAATCTTCCTTCATCAAAGAATATAAAAAAGACTCAGTATTTAAATCTCTCAACATCTACATCAGAACTTCCAGTGAGTGTACTTCCACATGGCAACGTCGCCGTCGTGTAGTAGGTAGTTGTCGGCTGAAGTTAAACCAGCAGTCCAAGAGTCCTTTTCCCTATCATAGACATACCACAAGTATCCCTCTTTTCCCGGAGCTATTACCCTCTCACTAACGCCGTTAATTGAAGTCACGTAAGCTCCCATGGAATAGAGTTTGTACTCGACCTTCAGAGAAAGACAGTTAATGACAACAAAGTCGAGCCGTTGGGGCTCTTGAGACTTCATCTCGTAAGTGAACCAACTTTAGTTAACTCTTCTTAAGAAGTTGGTACGCTCTTTTGTACAACTCCATGGGAGAAGTGTCTCGTCTCGCTTTTTCTAGGACCTTCAATATCTCTTTAAGTCTCTCATCTAACTGTTTACTTTTACACAGTTCAATAATTGAATTATGTATATGATGATGAGCGTCATCTAACAAGAGTGGATAATTGACCTCCCTAAAACTATGGGCTCTTAATACTCGAGGATCAGTTAAATCGCCGTAAGCTATCTCACTAAGTAGTTTGCGAGCCACCCTTAACTCACCTATTGCCTGCTTCACTTGGACGTCTTTAGACTCCTCATAAACTTGTTGGAGTGCCACTATGATTTCAGAAACTCTCACTAGCACTTCCCTCGCTATCAGAACAGATGCTAGTTTGTTCTCCTCAGGAGCTTGTTCGTAAAGGCTAACTAAGTAACTACTCATAACTAAACCTTTAACAACACTTAACAGCTTGTTGACTAAGCGTTTATTTTTCATCGACATTTAAACCCTTACAGGCGCTCTTTCAGTTCTTGACTAAGATACTTAACAAGCTCGACACTCATATTGTTTCCTCACCTCAAGACGATGGTCCTTTTAAATAAGAGACCGCTCTCCTGCTTTAACAAATCCTAGGGACGACTTCGCCGAGCGGAGGCTCAAGTATTTTAAGTCCTCCTACTAGAGACTTCGCTAAGACGAGACCAGGCTCTACACTTTTGACCTCACCTATTATAGTGGCGTCCTCGTAACCTAAGTCATGGAGAGAGTCGACTACTTTGTCTGCAACCTCCTTGTCCACGCCTAAGACTACACGTCCTTCACAAGCTAACGAAAGAGGATCTACTCCTAGCATTTCACAGCAAGCCCTAACCTCTTCCTTGATCGGTATCTTAGCTTCGTCAATAACTATTGTGACCTTGGACTTATCAGCCATTTCGTGCAATGCCATTGAGAGACCTCCTCTAGTTGGATCTTTAGCCGCATGTACACCACCAATGCTGATCACCCTCTCCATGACCTTAGTTAGGGGTTCACAGTCAGACTTTAGGTTACTAACGTCGATGCCTAATTGAAGAGCTAATATTACGGCTCCGTGATCCCCTATAGTTCCCGAGACTATTACCTTATCGCCTTCCTTAAGACCAGAGTCTAGCATTACATCGTCTTTATCGACTACCCCTACTCCAACAGTTGATATTACTATCTTATCTAAAGAGCCCTTTGGCATGACTTTGAAATCCCCTCCTATCAGAGCCACTCCCTCTTTCTTAAGGACTTCCTTGAAAGAGCTTAGTACTCTATACAGATCCCTTTTCGAAAAACCCTCCTCCACCACTATTGCGTCTAAAACAGCTAGAGGCTTAGCTCCCATAACCACTAAGTCGTTGATAGTCCCACTAGCAGCTAACTTACCTATATCGCCCCCCGGGAAAAATATAGGGTTAACTGTATAACTGTCGACGGTAATAGCTAGGAACTTCTCTTCTCCAAGAGGTATTAAAGCTGAATCATCGAGTTCATCTAAGCCAGTACCCCCCTTGACTTTACGTAGTGTAACGTCTCTCGTTATATCCATTATCAACTGCAGAGTCTCAATTCCTCCAGAGCCGTGCGAAAGTCTAATCACATCTTCCATGAAATCACCCATAATCAATGTAAATATGATTGAAAGCTCAAAATTAACACTAACTGAAAGCTACTTTACCACTTCCTCAACTTTGGTAACTTCCCCCTCCTTAACAACTCTCCCTTCATCACAGCAGTAAATGCTTTAAGCTTCCCTGCAAACGACACTAAGTCCTTCCTCCCAGTCTCCGACGCCTCCTTTAATAACAACTCGAATATCTTCTCAAGCTCATCAATATCATCCCATGTAAATTCCTCAATAGGCTTATCTAGTATCTTGATCAACTTCTTTCGAACTTCTTCCGTATAGTACTTAGACGAAGAATATGGAATTAATAATCTCACATATCCTTTTAAAGCTATAACCTCACTATCCGTTAAGTAACCTTTAGACTGTAACATAGAAATGAGAACATCGTTAAATTCAGCTATTACTGAAAACTTATTACTAAAATCATCAAGTCGCTTATTAATTTCATCAAACCTCTCACTAATCATCTGCTCCATCCCATCTATCCTCTGTTCTATTTCATTGATCCTCTGTTCTATTTCATCGATCCTTCTCTCTACCCCGTCCATTCTTTTCTCTATTCCATCAATTCTTCTTTCCACTTCATTAATCCTTTGTTCTATTCTGTTAAACCTTTGCTCTACTTCATTAAACCTCTTATTCATGTATAATAAGAGTATTAAAATAACTACTGCTATAAGAGGAGCTTGACTAATTAAAGTTGAAAGCACGATTGAAAGGTCAATCATCACTAATGTAACTACATCCCCTACATATAAGCCTTTAGCGGTCCAAATTCACTTTAGTAAAAAGTAAGTTGAAACTTCAACCCTTCCTCAACCCCTTCTTAGGCTAGTGAATTCTACAATTACTCTCTGGTCTCTAGTACTTCACCATTTATTAAAATATACTCTGAAGAGCTATTTAGTGCTCGTTACTGACTACTAGCTATAATGTTAACAAAATACATTCACTTTAAGGGAAAGAGCATTTTTCTAAGTTTTTCTTAGATAGATATTCTAAGAGCTTAGAATAATTCCTTAAAATACTTTTCTAGTCTTGGCTTCAAGTCTAGGTACTTATGTAATATCTTCACTTCGTAATTTATCCTCTTTTCAGGATCCCTATCTAGTATGACTTTGTTATCTAGTATAATCTCATATGCTAGCAATAACGGCGCACTATTTAGAACTACTAAATCCACTTTTCTTTTAGTAGCATCTTCTAATTCATGAATTAATTTAACAACTTCTCTCCAGTTGAGGTGTCTTGTAGCATATATGGCTATGTCTATGTCACTCCTTCTAGTAGCCGTTCCTTTAGCTCGAGAGCCGAAGAGGTATGCAAAGATTATGTACTCTTTCTTATGCAATATGCTTAATATTCTTGATATTACCTCATTATCCTCTTGTAATATTTCGGGATCTATGTCTTTTAATTCTATACCTTTCCTTAATTCATGGATTATACTCTCCAACTCATCTATGGAATTCAGAGCATCGAATACCTCTGATACATCAATTTTGGCATAAGCATGCACGAGAATGTTTCTGAACCCTATCCATAATTCTAATTTCTTAGCTTTCTCAAAACTTAGGACTTGACTTGAAGCTAGTATATGAGCTATATCTCGATATCTCTCTGGTTTTTCTAACCCTATCAATGAACATATACGGAAACCAATGTCAATTAAGGCCTCTATAGTTAAATGAAGATATCTTTCAACAGCTCCTCTAATTATAAAGTCTTTAGTGAGATAGTCTATATCTTTGACTTTCTTTCTAAGCTCATGAAGAATTTTAAGGTATATTTTAATAAGAGCAAGCCTATCCTTAATTACCGTCATACTTCATTATCCCATTTAGTCCTTTGACTGCCCTTTTATTTTCTGAATACTTATATGTATAATTTTTGCACTCCGAAATTCTGCTTAAATCTTTATCGACTTTAAACATAACTCATCACAAGGCTATGTTTAAGGCAAAATTCATAATAAACCTATTAGTTCTCATAACGCTCATGTCCCTACTATGAAATTGATAAATTATTATCAAGTTAACGCAAGATTAAGTTGTCTCATACGCTTAAGATGGTTCATTCAGTATTAGCTGAAGTTAAAATATGATTGATAAGATTTTCATGCAAGAGGGTGAATATTAAAGAGGAATGGTGAAGAGGAATGGGGACTAATATCAAACACTATGACTTAGTGTCATTTGTTAACAAGGCTTACAGAGACCGACAAGTGGCTAGGAGGATAGTTGACGATATTCGTGAAGCAGCTAAGGGGCTTGGTGAAGTCAAGATTATGGGGTTCTGTGGTACCCACGAATATACGATTACTTATTATGGAATAAGGAGTTTAATGCCAGATAATGTAGAGTTGATAGCTGGACCTGGTTGTCCTGTCTGTATAGTCCCTGCTGGTTACATAGATGTAGCTGTCAAGTTAGCTATGGAGGGCATAAGGGTTTATACTTATGGAGACATGTATAGGGTTCCAGGCTCCGATATGAGCTTAGCTGAGGCTAGGGCTCGAGGAGGTAAAGTGAGTGTAGTCTATAGTTTCTTAGACGCCCTTAGGAGGGCAAAGGAGGACAGGAGTGAGTCAGTTTTCTTTGCTGTAGGCTTTGAAACTACTCAACCAACTGTTGCTTCGAGATTAATTAGGAATTATGTTCCTCCTAACTTGAAGTTGTTAGTGGCTTATAGGTTGACTCCTCCAATAATGAAGTACGCTCTTGAAAGGGTAGACGTGACATTAGATGGTGTGATAGCTCCGGGTCATGTTTCTACTGTGATAGGCTCACTTCCTTGGAGTTTCTTGCCTAACACGTACAAAATCCCAACTGTAGTCGCAGGCTTTGAGCCTATAGATGTGTTAATAGCTATTCTCATGATACTAAAACAGTTAAATGAGGGAACGGCTGAGCTAGTGAATGAATACACGAGAGTCGTAAAACCTAAGGGAAACGTGTTAGCTAAGAAGTTGACTTTTGAGTGCTTTAAAGTCGTTGACTCGTATTGGAGAGGGTTGGGCCTTGTAAAGAGGAGTGGACTAGCGTTAATTGAGAGGTTTAAGGAATATGATGCCTTAGAAACTTACGGTCTTAAAGTGAGCAAAGGTCTAGACGTTAGACCCGGTTGTAGATGTCATGAGGTGATAATGGGCAAAGCTAAGCCTACGGACTGCCCTCTGTTCCTCAAGGTATGTACGCCTAATAGACCTCAAGGTCCTTGTATGGTCTCTAGCGAGGGGACTTGTTCTATATGGGCTAGGTACTCTTCGAAGTCAACCAGAAACATATCGCTGTAGCGTTGATTGTCTCTACCACTTTACAAGTTTAATGATAAGTCAGCTTACTTCCCTCCTTCAAAGGAATTTTAGTGTCTTTCTAAGTTAAAATTAGGAAGAGCCTATAACACCCCAGGAGCTAAGTTAATAGCATTGTAGTAAGTTAGAATATACATCAACTAGGTCAAATTACGATTTTAAGTGAGTATCCTAGAGTACCTTGAGAACACTATAAAATGGAAACCATTATATACTTGAGTAGACCATTATTTAATAAAGTAGAAGAGGAGGTTTAGAACATGGCTGAGAAGCTAATAATCAAAAACACGGTCAAGACATTACTCAAGAAACACGCTGGAGCTAACATAAGAGTTAGTGAAGAAGCTGTAGGGTTGCTCATTAAAGCATGTGAGGCATTAATAAACGAGTCTTGTAAGAACATAGTTGACGCTGCTAAGACTAGGAGTAAAGGAAAGAGCTTTATGATAATAAAGAAAGACGTAGAGAAAGCCTTCGAGAACATGAACTTAAAGTGGGCTTTAGAGAAAGTCAGTTAGTTTTCTTTACCATCGCTCTTCATATATTAACCTCACTAACTAATATTTCTTAGATGAGTAGTCAGAGTGATGTAGTCAAGAGGATCGAGAAATCTTTAAGCAAGGCTAAGAGAAAGGAGAGGGAGTTAACCATTGTCCTAAAGGGACAGTATAAGGAGGCCTATGAACTGCTTGAAGATTCGGAGAGTGCTGGATTAACACCAGCTATAGTAGGTCCTCCTGGAGTTGGGAAGACACTTCTCTGTAGGTATTACGCGTTAATGACTAAGAGGAGTTTTTACTGGATAACCTTAGACGAGTCTACTCGCCCTTCCCACTTAATTGGGACTTTTAACCCAGCGGTTGTGCTGTCTAAGGGGTGGTGTCTTGAGGCATTCGAACCTGGTCCTCTAACTCTAGCAATGGTAGAGGGAGGAGTATTTGTCGCTAACGAGTTAAATAGGGCTAGCGAGTACACTCAAAACGCTTTACTTGAACCCCTCGAGGAACGTTCTTACTACATACCTCATCTAGGCAGAGTAGTTGCAGAGGACTCCTTCTTCTTTATAGCCACCATGAATCCCCGAGAGTTAGCTGGAGTCCACAGGTTGAGCGAGGCTTTAAGGGACAGAATACACGTCTGGATAAGCTTGACTTATCCAAAGAAAGAAGTAGAGTTTGAGATAATCAAAGCTAACTGTCCTGAGTACTCGTTGACTGATAACATCCTCGAGAGAATTTACAGAGTCGTTTATTTAACTAGACACAATGAGCAGATCGTGAAGCCAGCAAGCATTAGGTCTAGCATAGCTATGGCTAGACTCATAGCGCATGCCCTTAAAGACGACGCTTATGATGATGAGCGCTTCGTTAAGATAGCGTTCTCGGTCCTCTCAGGAGCCATTAGGACTAAACCCGGAGTTAGGAAGGACTTGCTCATAAGGACTATTATAAGCGAGGCGTTGAGAGAATGTCGTTAAGTTTGAAGGACGCTAACGAGTTCGTCTTGAATTTCGTTAACGAGTTTAGGAGGAGACAGTTCTCTAAGTATAAACCTAGCGCACGGCAATCCATATCCATGTCTAGTTTGCTCTCAACTATATACTTTAAAAGAGGTCGCTTAACAATAGACGATTTAATAAAGGTAGCCGTATCTACGACACCTCCCCCCTATCAGGAAGAGGCATTAAGAGTAGCATCTAAAATCGTCTATGGATCAAAAGAAGCAAAGCCTAAGAGTGCGCCTCATATTCCAATACCTCCTTTAGCACTGCCGTTCATGTTGTTGTCGATTCCACTAGGGTTGTTCAAATTGGCAAACAAGTGGTTTAACTTTGGCAAAAGCCTTCGATGGAAAGGCGCTAGTCATAGGAGGAACAGAGAAACTAAGAGATTTAACGGAGGAATGAGTAAAACAGTTAGTCAAAAAGCCGTAGCTCAGAAGAGCGAGATTAGGGAGGTAGAAGTTAAAGGAAGAGTTACAAGTCCTAATACAGACGCGCGTAAGAGTAGAAAATTGGCTCTGAAGAAGCATCCTATTAAATCTCGTAGACCCTCGTTAAGAAGTTTTAAGTCGCTGTTCACCTCTCTTAAGCATAGTAACGCTGAGTCTAGGAAGTCAAAGCGAAGTCTCATTGAAAGGAAGGGAGTAAGACGTGACAAATCAAGTCTTCCCTCTTTAGACGCTGGACCTGGAGAGAACTTGTTAAGAGATTGGTACGAGTTGAGGGACGCGTTACCAAGAAGGGCTCGAGAAGAGATGAAAGAGATAGTTAAAGAAGTTTTAACGGAGTGGGTTGACGTTCGTGCTAAATCATTGATCGGGACTAATAGAGTTGGAGTTCTCCCCAGTCACGTAGTTAAGCCTTGTGACTCTCACGATCTCCTCGAGTACGTTGATTTAGAGGAGACGATTGAGAACTTATTGTCTAAATGCAAAAGACTTACAGAGATAACTTATGAGGATTTAATGGTCAGAGTCCCCGAAAGGGGTAACAACTCTATAGTGTTGTTATTAGATGCTAGCGGTAGTATGGCTGGGGAGAAGCTAGTCACTATGGCGACTTCAACGATTATGATACTAAAAGTTTTCTCAAAGGACGAAATAGCCCTAGCAGTGTTCGAGTCAGACATCTTCAGGGTTAAGGAGATAGATGAGAGAGTTGAGTTAGATGAGATAGTTGACATGTTATTAGACCTAGAGCCCCTTGGAGGGACTTGCGTATCACGTGCTCTGTTGTGGGCTGAAGAGCAATTTGAGAAGTCTTTGAGCAATACAAAAATCTTAGTGCTTTTATCAGATTTAGCCTTTTATGACTACAGAGAGGCAGAATTTGTTTTGCGCAGAATGATTGAAAATGACGTGAGAGTGTTCGTATTAGTGCCCAAGCTATCATATAACGTTATAGTAGCCTCTTTTCTCAAAAAACTAGGTGCTATTATAATTGAGGCAAAGAGTTGGAGAGAGGCCATATCGCTTTTACTCGAAAGAATTTATCCCTGTAAGTAGTCATTAGTGTACCAGCCTTAAGTATTTGAGAAGAGTCGCTTGATTCATCTAATGTCTTCGTTACTCCTTCGATACTTCTTATATCCTGTCCATTTTATGTACTTTTTACAGTATTTTGACAATGGACAATCATCGCATTTAGGACTTTCCTCAAGACAATATCCATCTTCAAATAAGTAGAATGCACCGTTATCTACATAGAATGGTACTACTTCAGGAAATTCGTGTACGAGTTGCTCTATTTCATAGCGCATTTTAGCAGCTTCAATTATATAGGGACGAACTTTTTCATACTTTACTCTCCCGAGAAGTCCAGTTCTCGCAAAGACTTTGCCTACATGACCATCTACTATCATTAAGGTGTCTCTCATTGATAGACTTATCGACTCTTTCCATACTTCATTATATAAAAAGATTATCCAGTTAACAAACATTCTACAGGCTTTAGGGTCTTTACCTACCCAACCAATGGACAACACTTCATCATTTCTAAGTAAATTATAAAGTTCTTTAACGTTTAATGACCTTTCAATTATCCCTTTTAGGCTTCTTCGCTCCTTTTCAAGTTTCTTTATATAGTACACGTAAGCCATTATGCGATAGGTAAATAGTGAGGTTGGTTTAATTCCTCTAAGAAAGCCTACATGATATACAGCTGATCCTTTAGGCCCTCCTATCCTCCTGAAGACTCTAATGTAGTCTATTAATTCAACATCCCAAGGTCTTCTTAAAAGCTTCTCTTTAAACTTTTCATATAGATTGATTGCTAATTCTCTCGCTTTTAATGATTCAGCTTGCTGATTTATTATTGCTCTGAGAAGAAGGTACCTGATTATGTTTTCATGTTCTTGTACTAATAATTCATTAGACACAGCCATATGATCTTTCCAACGGACATTCCAACCGCTCTTTCCGTATTCGTTAAGTGTTAAGAGAACTTCGCGTTTCTTAACGTAAGGAAGCTCTTCTTGAAATTCTAAAACCATATCTCTTATCTACCTCTATGTCTGTTCTTCAATTTTTCTTCAATTTTTTCTCTCAAGTATGTTCTCAACCTTCTTGAATCATCTCTTACAATGAGTTCAATCTTACCTTCACTCTTGCCTAAAAATGGTTCTAGTCGCTTAACTTTCAAGCCTAATCTCTCTTCAATAATAGGCTTTAGTTCAAGGTCTATTTCATAACCTATGCTATTCCTTTTCAACATCCTAGCAACTACAGTTGTGGTACCAGTCCCTAAGAAGGGGTCAAGTACTACTTCATTGACATAACTGTAAAGCAGAATTAACCTCTTTACTAATTCCACAGGATATACTGCGGTATATTTGCTCAATCTATCTGATGGTAACACATTTGTGATATCCCAGACTGAGAGGTACCATTTTTCACTTTGAAATCTCTTTACATTTATCTTTGACTTAGCTTTTAAATTACTTGGAACTTTGTTGTAGTTGAATTTACCTTTCTGGAATATTACCACCTCTTCATATATGTTATCTGGGTAGTAATACATAGGATAAGGATGTTGTATGATAACACCACTTCTACGACTAATCCTAATATAGCCTTCAGGTTTACGCCAGATTATCTTGTCACGATAGTTAAAGCCGATCTCATAGACCATTATGTGAATGACATCAGAGACTATCGGATAAAGCTTCCCTTTAATTCTAACATCTTGAATTACAAAGCAAGCTACTCTGCCATCTTGAAGAACTCTGTATAGTTCCTTACCAACGCTCTTAATTAGATCAAGGTATTCATCATAACTCTTGAAGAGTCCAGGAAAGTCAAAAGGAGCATTGAAGTAAGGGGGAGAAGTGACTACTAAATGCACTGAACTATCAGGAACTTCCCTCATATTTCTGGAATCTCCGAAGATTATCTTATGCCACGTAGTCACATCTCTCACCGAGTTTACTCCACATTGCGTTACTATTAGCCTTATGATCTGCTTCTCCTCATATACCTTATGTTTAGTTAACTTTACTTGATACTATGTGAAAACTAAGTTTCTGTAGTAAGTTTAACTTCTAATATAGCTCTTCTTCCTAACTATAAAGTATTTTAAGATGAAGTAAATGAAGGCTAGAAGTGTAGCTATTGCTAACACGAAAAGTATTAGAGAAGCTTGAGGTCCCCAAGCAGAAATGATGGGTGGAAAAGGCCAGACGAATATTATGAAGCCTCCACTCGTCTCTCCTCCAATTAACGACGAGAACATCATTAGTATAGCTCCTAAGAAGCTCAACGTAAAGCCATACATGAATAACTTAACTCCTAAATTGACTTCACTCGTAACTACGCCTCTCTCACGTAACGTTGGATACGTCTCACTTTCGCTTTCCCTCTTGGAACACTCTATACATAGCTCATCATATGGGTCATAACAGTTTATGCACACTCTACGACCGCATAGCCTACAGACGAACCTAGCTGGGAGTCTGTGACAAATCTCGCATATGAACCTGTACTCCCTACTCACCTTCCACCACCCATTATCAGTGGTAATATCGTTGAGACTATCATGAAGACCATGAATATTAATGCCATTATAAACATCCACTTTATTATGTCTTTGCTAGTTCCGAATACTATTGGAAATGGACCTATCATCACTAGTCCACCTCCACTAACTCCAGATGACGTTCCTTTGAGTACGATCCAGAGCATGCCTATTACACAGAGTATTATCCCGAGAATGAACATGAGGAAACCAACTATGTATAATGGGTTCATTGTTACTCCCTTTATTCTGTCCTTTGGACTGCTCTATTTAAAGCTTCCTGTGATTATTGTTTTATGGAATCATTTGAGATAGATACTTCTTAGCTAAGATCAACCCCTCTTCGGGACCAAATACGGGATCTTCGTGCTCGACACTTATTACATAATTGTACCCAACTTCTCTCAAGGCTGATAAGAATCCTCTCCAGTCGATCTCTCCCCACCCAGGTATCCTATACCTCCACCACCCTCTTCCGTAGATTCCACATTCAGTTAGCCTTTCGTAGTTCACTTCAGTGTCTTTAGCATGTACGTGAAATACTTTGTTCCTAAACTCTCTAACAGCCCTAATGTAATCTACGAATTGCCACACTAAGTGACTGGGGTCGAAGTTCAATCCTAGAGAGTCAGAGGGCACTATTTCAAACAACGTCCTCCACATTACTGGTGAGTAAGCTAAGTTCCACCCTCCCATTGGGCAGTTTTCGATAGCTATTTTGACTCCTCTATCCTCTGCGTACTTAGTCAAGTTCCCAAATACTGTCCTGAATTCATTTAACGCCTTGTCTAACTCTAAGGTTAAGAAGTGAGCTGGCGACCCTATGAAAGTGCTGACGACTCCTACCTCTAGTTTATAAGCCATGTCTATGCAGTATTTCAAGTGTTCGTGAAACTTCTTTCTCTTGTCTAAGTCTGGGTCGAGATTATTAGGGTGATAGCTTATAGCTGAAATTCCAGTTCCATATTTGTCTAGTAACTTCTTTATTTCAGGAGCTTTATCTAGTTCTTTAGCCGGGTTTATGTGTTTGCTATTAGGGGCTGCGTAAACTTCGACTACACTAAAGTCGTTTCGAGATGCCCATTCAAGGACTTTTTCAAAATCCCAGTTCCTTAATATTGCTGTGAAGAAACCCAACTTCATATTATCCCCGTAACTATATGCTCTTGGACAATATTAGCTTTGGGTCTCAATTGTCATCCTACTCGTATAAAAGACTACTATAGAGCATCCGAATAGCAATATAGTTCCAAAGAGAATTTCGTTTAAGAGTAAGGTCTCGCCTAATATGAGAAAGGACAGGACTCCTGTGAATAAAGGGATTGAGAGACGTAGTATAGAGGGTATTACGGCCCCCAACTCTTTCATCGCTATGTAATTCATCCAGTTCCCAAGACCTACTCCGAGAATTCCCGAGACCACGAGAATCGCGTTGATCTCTAACGATTCGTCCAATACTCGTGATGGATTTCCGTTTATCATTACATGGGGGATGAACATTAAGCTGGACAAGGATATCACTGCAGTTGTGAAAAGTAGAGGATCTCTCCCTTTGAGAAGTCTTTTGACTGACACCACGTAACCAGACCATGCAAGCGACCCAGTTATGACTAATATCATGCCGAGCGACTCATTCCACTCAACGATTTCTCCTGGCTTGTAGTATATGCCGACTACTCCGACAAACGCAATTAATGTGCCTAGGATAAACGGCTTAGACCTCACAATGCACCTCTCTTCCTTTAACAAGATGTATGATAACAGTACAGTGAATATGGCGCTAGTCCTCATTAGAAGCGAAGCTATCGTTGACTTGGTAATGTAAAGTCCATGAACTGCAAGCGTTTGAAAGAGGAACACTAACGATACGGGCAACAACGTGCTCTTGTCTGTTACTATCTCCCTCAACTCTCTAAGATGATTTAGTGAGAGAGCTAAGAGGAAAAGGGACGCTGATGAGTACCTAATCCAGTTTTGAGTAGCTACATCGAAGTGACGACTTAAGTACTTAATCAATACGACGGCTAACGACCACAATATTATAGTGCTAGCTATTGCTAAGAGACCCTTGAGTATACGCATATCCCATTAAACATCACTTGTTAGTTAAATAAAGGTTCTGTAATGAATGGCCTGAGTGTGTAGTTATTAAACGAAGATTTGCACATTTATGATCCTCGATAACTTGCTTTGGATAAGCTTTTTAACGTTAACGCAACATGACTTAACGATGAGCGAGATTAAAGTACTGGTAATAATGCCGCGAACGACGTACACCAGAGTTTCAAGGCCTGAAGACATGAAACGTCTCAAATCATTCGCTAACGTGATAACGTGCATTTTTGATGAGCCTCCAACAAGACAAGAGCTGGCGAAACTGTTAAATGACGTTGATGGTTGTATCACGAGTTGGGGTTCTCCTAAGATAACGAGAGAGTTGTTAGAGCATGCTAACAAATTGAGGATAATAGGTCATGCGGCTGGAAGCGTTAAACCGTACGTTTGTGAGGAGGCTTTTAAAAGAGGTATTGTCGTAGTTCATGCGGCGCCGATCATAGCGAAGTCTGTAGCAGAGTTCGCCTTGGCTATGATGTTAAACTGCCTCAGAGCTATACCTCAACACGTTAAAGCTACTAGAGAAGGTCGTTGGAGTTATAGAGTTGAAAAGCCATACTTCACTAGAGACTTGAAAGGTAAAACTATAGGCTTAGTTGGGTTCGGTTACGTAGCTCGTGAACTAATAAAGCTACTAAGACCATTTGATGTTGAAGTATTGGTATATGACCCATACGTTAGTCAAGACATCATAAACTCTCATGGCGCCAAGAAGGTAACCTTAAAAGAGCTCTTGAGAGAGTCAGATTTAGTGTCCATACATGCAGCCTTGACTGAAGAGACTAGACACATGATACGTGAAGAACACCTTAAAATGATGAAGTCGACTGCTTACTTAATCAATACAGCGAGAGGAGCTATAATTGACGAAAAAGCTTTAGTGAAGGCATTAAAGGAAGGTTGGATAGTGGGAGCTGCACTAGACGTGTTTGAGAGTGAGCCTCTGCCTAAGGACCACGAACTGCTTAAACTCGACAACGTCATTCTCACCCCTCATATAGCCGGTTCATCAGATGAGAGGAGAGCTATGCTATTCGGAGTAATCGTTAAGGAGTTCGAGAGGTTCTTTAAGGGAGAGGAGTTACACTATAAGATCTCCTTGAAAAGGCTCAGAGTCATGGCTTGAGAGGTTTAATAAATAGCTTAACTAGCTTAGAGTTAAATAGGTGCTCTTAATTGCTGTAGTATGATGTTAGTAACAAGTCGTAGAGGACAGGCCAGTGTAGTTGGGGGTCTCTTTACTATAGCTATGACTATGTTGTTGCTCATAATAGTCATATACGTTCAAGGTAGGTACTTTGCCTTATTCAGGGAGAGCTTCAACAGACTACAAAACAGGTTGAATTCACAAGAGAGGCTTGAGCTTTATGTAAATTATACTAAACAACTGAGTCCTCTCCCCTCATCTAACACTCTCGTGGCTGTTGTGAAGGGCACATTAGTCTCCGGAGATGTCTCTTCGCTTGATAGGGAGTCTGATGGCGACTTCCTAGTAATAGAGGCCTTTACTCCAACTTTACCTCAGTTTAGCAAGGAAGTAGAGCTAATAAGAAATGGTGAATTCGATGAGGGATTTAAATACTGGGTTCCGAGCGCTACTCAGGGTATATGGAGAGTCGTGACAATAGGGAGCGATTACGTAGCTGAACACAGTGTCTTTGTCTTGCATTTCCCAGCAACTGCTACTCTCCGTCAAACATTCACTGTAGCCGAAGAGTATGACAAAGTGACTCTTGAGTTCGACTTCTACATGTACGTGACGAGAATTGGCTCATATAGGATAGAGGTACGCATAAATGGAGCTAGAGTTTTCACTCGAAGAGGTTTGACTAACACCGGTTGGGTTCACGTTGGCCCCATTGACGTGACTGAGGAGGTTGTTAAGGGAACTAACATTATAGAATTTCGTGTGGGTTACTTTAGCCTTAGGAGAGGGTATATATTTAGGTTAGACAGTGTATCTTTAAAGGGGTTCATCGTTGGCCCACCACCTGTAGGCGGAATACCAATAGCAGACATTAGGTTCTTTATCTCAACTCCGAGAAACTTAATGAATTCTACGCTAACGTTAAAGCTTATGGTTTCCGAGCCCTGTGAAGTCTTCCTCTATGCATTCGACTTTAATGATGAGGTTTGGAGGTTGACAGAAGGAGCGTACTCGGAAGGCGGGTCTTGGTTTTACTTGAACACTACACTGAGTGAGCAAGTCTTTCTCAGTAGAGGGATTAGACTGAGGTTAAACGTCGTTAGCTTTCAGGTAAGTAATTTCACGTTATACATAGACTATCTCGGGATGTTGTTATATCAGTTTACGCCCGATAACGCTTCACTGTTAATACTTAACAATGGCCCTGCACCAGTTTATGTTGTCTCAGCATGGCTAATAAATGATACTTACCACTATAGGTTTACAGTAGAACAGTTTATAGGTGTAGGTATGAAACTTAAAGTATCTCTGTCTGATGTGACCTCCCTATCACCTGGGTGTAGATACATAATCAGAGTGTGGACTAAGGTGAGAGCTCATGAAGTTGAGTTTAACACCCCTTAAGTTCAATAAGGGCATGAGCCCTATAGGGCTGTTTTACTATTGTTGGCCATAACCTCAGTTGTGTCAGTGATCTTATACCTTTACGTACTTTCAGTAATAGGAGGACTCAGATACTCGATTATTGAGATATTAGCTCCGTACGAGGACATAATGATAGATGACCTCTGGTATAAAAACGAGGAACTACATGTGTATGTAAGAAACTTAAGCGGAGGAGTTATAACTGTGAGTTCTGTATACGTAGAAGATGATGGAGCGACCGTCAGTGCTTTCACAGATCTCAACATCGTAGTCAGCAGCAATGACGTTATCGAATTAAGGTTAAGAGTAGCGCTTAAGGAGGGGAGCTATTTAGTGAGAGTTACTACGATAGGAGGGTCCATAGCTGAGAAGAGGTTGATAGTTTGGTCAGAAGGTTAGGACAAGCTAACATAGTTGGAGCTTTGTTACTCCTCGTGATAGTTGTAAGTATGTGGTGTCTAGTGTGGATTTGGATTTATCCAACTCTAGAGTTGTTTAAGGAGTACTACCCAGAGCCTAGGTTAAGGGAGTTGAGCTACGAGTACCTTATAGTTGAAGATGTGTGGGTTAAAGGGGACGAGTGTGTCATATACGTGTACAACGCTGGAGAGATAGAAGCTACTTTATCAGCTATATACATAAATCACATTCAAGTGTGGAAAGGGAAGATAAAGCTTGAAGTGGGTGAGGGAGTGAATCTAGTCCTGAAAGTCCCACCTGGAAAGGGAGACGTGAAAACTCTTAAAGTCGTGACGCTTAGAGGTGGAGAGTATTACTGGGGAGGATGAAGCTTACATTGACATAACGCTTGAAATGATAGTTCAATACATGGTGAACTTAGCTAAGAGGGATTACCTTAATGGTAAGGGCAGGCTGTTCTTGAGAGAGCTCAGAGAATTAGGGTTTCGAGATCAAGATGTCAAAGAAGCTCTCAACGAACTCGCGAGGAGGTATAAAGTCAGAGTTCTAGGAGACGTAATGCTAATACTTTTTAATGAGTCCCCGTTTTAAAGAGGAGTCAAAGCTCAGGAAGATTAAGCAATAAGTAAAAGATATATCTCACCCTAGCTACTCTCAAATGGGAGTAGTATGACCAGAGTGCTAACTTTATACTTACTATTAATGACATTATTACTAAGTCCATTAACTATTATAGCCGAACCAATATCTGTGTTCAGCTATAAGCGAACTCCTCTATCTGGAGCTATCGTAAGAGTTACTAAACTCGATGGAACTAGCTACGTTACTTCACTAAATTATGAGGGTAAAATAATCGTCAAAGAAGTCCCTTTAGGAGTAGTCATATTACAACTGATAGAGTGGAAGGGAGTTCCAATAAACGTTACTTATGTAGTGACGCCACAGAACTCCACTGTGACTTGTGACAAAATAGGGGAGCTCTTAATTTACGTAAAAGGGCTTAGGGGACAAGGATTGGGGGGAGCTTCTGTAGTGTTGACATGGAGTGGAAAGGTTATTGAGCAGGGATATTCATCTCTTGATGGGTCATATGTCACTGAATTGCCAGAGGGGGAATATGAGTTAAAAGTCTCATTTGGTGGTAAGGAGGGAACGATTAGAGTTAAGGTTACGGGAGGTATAGTGACGAAGGAGACAATAGAACTCGATGTCTTCCTGACGATGTTGGGTTTAACTCTAGGACTTTACGAGTTCATTGGAGTGGTAATAGGCTTAATACTCCTCATAATAATATTGTTCATATTGATGTACGAGTACAGAGTATGGAGGAGGAAGCGTTTAGTAGCCAGAGCTCTGAGGCCTAAATAAGGGTACACTTATCCTTATATACTTAGCATTCTTTATCTTATGGGGTAACCATGAGCACCGTAGCAGAGTCCCTCAAGGAGTTTTATGAACTTGAAGTGACTCCCAGTTCTATTGGAATACTCTACTTGGGCTACTCGGGATTATTACTGAGAACAGTGAACTATACATTAGCTTTCGACGTTGACGAACTGATACCTAGAACGTACGTTAAAAATATAGAGAAGTTAGACCTCTTACTCTTCACTCACGGTCACTACGATCACTTTGAAGAGAGAGTGTCTATAGAGCTTCATAAATTAACTGGCGCAAAGGTGATGTGCGAGGAGTCCGTGTATAACAGGTTAAAGGACAAGGTACCCGACTCTCACCTAATTAAAGCGACAGCAGGAGTCGTGACTTCAATAGACGGTGTCTCGGTGGAAGTTATAAGGGGAAGGCACGTGGGTCCCATAGTACTGTATTTAGTCGAGTTAGACGAAGTGAGAATATTTCACGGAGGAGACTCAGACTACGTACCGCTTTACCCTAGAAGGGCAGACATTGCAATAGTCCCTACTGGAGCGCCATCACCGACAGCCTCTCCAGATTCAGCGTATAGAACGGTAGTTGACTTGAGACCAAGTGTAGTAATTCCAGTTCACGGAAAGGAGAGTCAACATAGGAAGCTCGAAAGTAAGCTCAAGAAACATTACCCTGAAGTTAAAGTACAATTAGTTGAGCCGTTTAAACCTCTCCTCATTAGCTTAGGTGAGCATCGATGATCATAGGCGTAATGTCGGACACTCACGATAACTTAGAGAAGATAGGCAAGGCTGTGGAAGTGTTAAATGAGAGGAGAGTCGGCATAGTAGTTCACTGTGGAGACTACATAGCTCCTTTTGTGATCAAGAGATTGGGAGACTTAAACTCTAAGCTAATAGGCGTCTTTGGCAACAACGACGGAGATAAGAAGCTCTTATTGAAGTTCGCTAGCGACTACGGGTTCGAAATCTACAATCAACCTCATGAGATAGAACTAGGAGGAAAGAAGTTGCTTTTATTACATGGACTAGGAGGAATGAAAACTACCAAGACCATAGTGAGAGCTATTGCCCAGAGTGGTGAGTACAACGTAGTATTGTATGGACACACTCATCAGAGTGAAGTCGTAAAAGTTGGAGGGACGTTAGTACTTAACCCTGGTGAAGTGTTTGGAATGCTCTACGGTAAGTCGACCTTAGCACTCTTAGACTTAGAGAAGCTAGAAGCCAAGCTCATTGAGTTGTAGTCTGAGGTCCCGGTGAAGTGTGTGAAGTTGAAGAGAGAGTTCGAGAATTACAGAGTTTTCATACTCGATATTGATGGAGTCATCTGGATAGAGGGCAAGCCCCTTCCCAACGTTCGAGAAGCATTAAGTGCCTTAATCGATTCTGAAAAGAAAGTCCTATTGTTGACAAACAACTCTACTAGGTCTAGGGAGGAATACCTCTTGAAGCTTAAGAGGATTTGTGATAAGATATCCATGAATAACATAGTCACAAGCGGTTATGCCACTGCCACTTTCCTCAGAGACGAGTTCGGTAGGCTTAAAGTCTATGTGATTGGAGAGATGGGTTTAGCTAGGGAATTAGCGCTTCAAGGTCATGTACTGTTGTCAGAAGACGCTCAACAAGAGTCCATAGATGCTGTCGTAATAGGCCTAGACCGACAACTCCACTACTCGAAGTTAAACAACGCCACGAAAGCTATACTTAACGGATCTCTGTTCATAGCGACTAATGAAGACCCCACTATACCAGTAGAGGAAGGAGTGGCGCCAGGAGCTGGCTCTATAGTAGCCGCGTTGTCGACAGCAGTCGGTAGAAGACCCGATTACGTTATAGGAAAGCCCAACAAGTACATATTTGAGATAGCGCTTAAGGGAGTAAGGGTATCAATGGATGAAGTCTTAGTCATAGGGGATAGAATTAGTACTGATGTTGTAGGAGCTAAGGTTATTGGGGCAATGTCAGCTCTTGTACTGGCAGGAGTCACTAGTGAACACGACCTTGAAGCAGCTGACGTTAAGCCAGATTACGTATTGAAATCTCTAATTGATTTGTTTGAGCACTGATTTTCTAACAATTACCCACTCAAACGCTTGCTATTATACTTAAGGAATAAATTGGGAGAAGATAATTTCATATAGGGGCGCACTTGAGCGCAAAGGAGTTTGAGTATTTAATAGCTGTCTACGATATAGGTAAAACGAACAAGAAGTTCAAGTTGTTCACTGATGACTTGAGGCCTGTGTTTAGCGCTAGTACTAGAATAGAGGAAATTAGAGTTAATGGACTGATATGTGATGATGTCGAGAGCATAGTTAAGTGGATGCGAGTTGTCTTCGAGAAAGTACCTAAAAGTGATATCAAGTCTATAGCAATTACCACCTTTGGCGCTACAGGTGTCCTGTTAAATGAAAGAGGAGAGTTAGCTTTTCCCGTAGTATCATATAACCAAGAAATAGACCCTGAAGTGAAGAGCAAGTTCTACGAGACTTTCGGGACTCCGGAAGAGCTATACCTCAAAACTGGAACTCCGCCGTACGGTCAACTCCTCAACTTCGGTGTACAATTGTTTTGGCATAGGGAAGTTCGTCCAATAGTTTACAAGAGAGCTAAAATTATACTCTTCTTGCCACAGTACTTGTCTTACGTGATGACTGGAGTTGAGTCAGTAGAGGTGACTTCTGTTGGTTGTCACACGTATCTGTATGATGTAGCCAAACAGGGGTGGAGTCACGTCGCTGAGGAGTTAGAAGTACCACAGCGTAGTCCGAGAGATTTCACCAACGTTTGGGAACCCATAGGTAGAGCTAAGTGGCTTGAGAGCGCATTAGTTACTACAGGAATTCACGACTCAAATGCCTCTCTGTTGCCATTCTTAGTGACAGGGGGGGTTGAGAACTTTGTCTTGGCGTCTACAGGTACTTGGTGTGTGTTCATGCATCCAGGACTTCCCTTCGAGCCTTCACGTGACGACGTGTACAAGGATGTTCTCTACTACATTGATGCTTTCAGTAGACCCGTGAGGTCTTCTAGGTTTAAAGGAGGCTACGAATTCGACTATTACATGGACTTGTTGAGAGAGAAGTTTAACTTAGGAGATAGAATCATAGACATGGACGTTGATGAGAATGTCCTTAAGGCTTTACTCAAGGGCAAGGAAGTCTTCATAATTCCTACGTTAGCTCCCGGTTCAGGCCAGTTCCCTAAGTCAAAGGGGAGAGTAGTAGGCAAGAGTGCGTTTTATAAAGATTTCAAGTCAGCTTATCACGCCCTAAACCTCTCAATGGCAGTTCAAACGTACTTCGCTATTGGAGCAATATTAAGGAGAGAGTCATTTAAGGGCTTAAAGGTAATCGTAGCTGGTGGATTTGCTAAGAACACTTTATACCTTCGTTTGTTGACTGCGGTTTTAAGGGACGCAAAGATCTTTAAGACCCGTTACCCTGACTTAACGAGTTTAGGCACAGCCCTTACAGCAAAGGCTGCTTACGAAGGAATTCCGTTAAATCAAATAGACAAGGGAATTGTGAAGGCAATGACAGCTGAGGAATTAGTGAGACCCCTCGAGATCAGCGAGGAACTTATCACAGGTTATATTGACGAATTTAAAAGACTCTGTCTCGCCGAGCGTTCTACAGCGTAGACCATACATCATCACGGTAGTAACGTGTAACTACGACTTGATTTATTTAACGCACTAATAGCTTCTCTACGATGTTAGTAACAAGTTGTGAAAAAGCGTTAACTAATTTCACAACCACTCATCAAGAACTACTCTTCGACGACGAGAAGCCTTAAGATCTCTAATGATTTCGTTAATTAAGGACTCCCAATTCAACTCTCCCCTAGCCCACCTTACAAAGTTATCAGTTCTCTTAGATAAGAGCTTTAAGAAAGACTGCCAAGTCCACCCTTCTTTAGTTAATGGGTACTTCCACCTACACTCAGTCCATAGATATGATGGAATTCTGTTCCCGAACCACACCAGGAATTTATCAGCATGCCAACGCTCACTAGAGTATTTGTCCATTAAGTCTTTAATTGACTTTTTAAGAGTTAAGGGTTCAGGCGGTACACAAATGCTCACTGACATCCCCACAGAGATATAATCGAAGACGTTATTATCGTTTATGAATAGGCTAGTGTAACTTTGAAAAATCAAGCAACCAAAAGTACTCGTATTTTAACGTAAAGCGTATATACCTCTTCTCTTCATATGAAAGGGGCGAGCTAATTGTCAACTCTTGAGAGCGACTTAAGGTCAGAGTTAATGAAGAGAATTCGTGAACAGGAGGAAGCTATTGAGAGGAGGATGGCTAGGGTTAAGTACAAGATAGCTGTCATAAGCGGAAAGGGAGGAGTGGGGAAGTCCTTTATCTCTGCAAACCTATCGGTAACGCTGGCTACTACAGGTCGTCATGTCGGTGTATTAGACGTAGACTTTCACGGTCCCTCTATACCTAAGTTGTTAGGATTGCAGGGGAGGAGGATGATAAACACTTCTTCAGGATTACTCCCCATAATAGGGCCTGAAGGAGTTAAAGTTGTCTCTATAGACTTCATGCTCCCTAGTGAAGAGACTCCAGTTATCTGGAGAGGCCCCTTAAAAACTAACGTTCTCAGAGAGTTGTTATCAATAGTAGAGTGGAGTGACTTAGATTACTTGATCGTCGATTTGCCTCCGGGAACTGGAGATGAACCACTTAGCATAGCTCAGTTGATAAAGGGTTTAACTGGAGCTATCGTAGTGACCATCCCATCTGACTTGTCTCGAATAGTGGTTAAAAGAGCTATTTCATTTGCTAAACAATTAAACATTGAACTCTTAGGCGTAATAGAGAACATGAGCTACTTTGTTTGTCCCAAATGCGGCTCGATTTACAAAATATTCGGAGAAGGGGCTGGTGAGAGAATAGCTAAGGAGATGAAGGTTAACTTCCTCGGTAAAATTCCATTAGACCCCCGTGCTTCAGAGTGTATGGACGAAGGTGAGCCTGTAATTACGTGCTGTCCTGAGTCTGAGGTTGCTAAAGCTATTCTGAAAGTTACGGAGACCGTTATTAGGATAGTGGAGAGGTAATCTAAACGTATAGAGTGCGTTCACTAACTCCTTTCAATTGCCTGTGCTTTCAAGAAGCTTCTAATTATTAAGAGACACGACATTATAGCAAGTGAGGTAAGTCTAGTGTGCGCGAAAGAGGAGAGGAGGGCGTTATCCAGAAAAGAGGCTTTCTTCGGGGCTTCACTTCGACTTACACTCGACTGAAAAGGACATAGAGTTGGGAGCTGACATCACGGAGGAAATGATAGAAAGGCTACTGCATAAAGTAAGACCAGACTACGTTCAATATGACTGTAAAGGTCATCCCGGTTATATTGGGTATCCAACTAGAGTTGGTTGGCCCTCTCCGGAATTAAGAAGGACTTATTGAAAATATGGCAGAGAGTAACTCGATGTCACGGAGTAGCTCTCTTTGTCCACTACTCTGGTTTACGGGACGAAGTCGCTATCAAAAATTGCCCAGAGTGGGCTTGTGTAAACGTTAACGGGAGACGTGATAATAAAATTGTGAGCTTCTTTAAACCTTATGTAGACAAGTTATTGATACTGCAACTCAAGGAGATAATAGACCTTTACGATGTAGAGGGAGCTTGGATAGACGGAGACTGTTGGGCCGCTAAGCTAGACTGGAGTGAGGAGGCTAAAGAGGAGTTTAAGGAAGTAACTGGAATTGAATATGTCCCTAGAAAACCTGGCGATGACCATTAAAATGAGTGGTTAGGAGATACTTGGCAAAGCGTAAAATTACTTTCAGCTAAGTGTATTGGAGTGCGGTTTTCCTCTACTGACACTCACAAATGAGTCAAATGCGCCGTTACATTAAACGGACTCGGAAAGGGTTTAATTGCAGTGATTTACGGATCTCTAGGTACTGTATATTACCGTTCACATACGCCTGCAGTTAGAGAGTTATTAGGTAATGTCGTAAGGAGGTTGTTTCAACCCATGGTTAGAGTAATTGGGCCTCATTGCGTTGACGTGATCCTACGTAGAAAAGGAAGCTACTAGTTCATTTAGTTAACTTAGCGAATAAACAGATATCCTCAAATTATGCAGTAATAAACTTCATACCTCCCTTAGGTCCTTATGAAGTTGACGATTAGGTTAGTTGAGAAGCCAAGAGAAGTCTATACAGTTCTACTTAATAGGAAGGCGTCAATTAAGTGGGAAAATAGTAGCCTCTCAGTAATTCTTAAACAATTAGAAATTCACACTGTCATCGTCATAAAACTTTGACCGAGCTTGTTCCAAGAGCTCTTAAGACTGAATTAAGCTATATTAACCAACTTAGTTCATCGAAAAGGACTATGCCGAGGAGATGCGTTATAAATATGGAGACTCCTTCATCTAAGGTCAACTTTCTATCATCTACTATAGCCTTTTTAGTTATCCAGAGAGTCGAAGCTATGGCTAAGAACTGGTACAAAACGTACCCGTCAAGATATACTGGCATTATGATAGCTAATAAGGGGAATACTAACATTATGCTCTGAACTACTCCAGATATCAAATTCGATATTCCTAGCTCAATGTGTCCCTTACGTGCGCCGATTATAGCTAGAAAGTGTTCAGGAACACTACCTGCAAACGCTATTAATGTAGCTGCTATGACTACGTGAAGTTCTAACTCATGGACCATGTGTTCAGACGCATTAGAGATCAATTGAGCGCTGACTATTATCCCAATAAGCCCTAGGACTAAGTATGGAACCCACTCTCTACCTCTCCTAATAGTTTTAGTCATCTTTCTTGTCCTCTTCGACATAAAGTAAAGGTAGCTCGCGTAAGCTAGAAGAAGGAACACGAAGACTTCAGAGGGAAGGTAGGGTTTCTCATCAAATAAGTTCAAAATTAATCCAGTCCCTAGAATTATCATGCTGAAGGCTATAGTTATCCTCATTACCTCGATGTCGTATTCAAGGGCCTCTTTCGGAACCTCTACACTACCTCCTTTGTAAGTCAACATTATGACCAGCGTTCCCAACAAGAGTCCATTAAATGCTGAAGCTAACATCACGGTCAATATGGCCACCTCTCTCAAGTGAGGAGATAGTATCATGAATATGGCTAAGATGATTTCAGGTAAATTCGAGGCTAGACTGGACACGTTCCCTACCATGTACTCAGAGAGACCTGTGTACTCGCTAAGAGCTTTAAACCCCTCTACGGCAGGCTCACTAGACAAGAATACAAGAACCAAGCCTAGTGAAAGCCCAAGTAGTGAGAGAAGGAATCCTTTTAACTTAATTACTGATAATATGATTCCCACTATGATTAATACAAAAACGATAGAGAGCCTTCTCTCCATGCATTTGACATATAAACAAGAATATAAAACTGTTTCATCCTCTGTCAGAAAATTAACTGAAACAAAGGATAAGTTGAAAGTGTTATTCGCTTATTGAAGTACTTAACAACTATGTTGCACTAATAATATGTTTGGTTTTCATCTTTATAAATTCCTCAGACGCCTTATCTCCATGCTTATCTATTAACCTTTTGACAAACTCCTTGAACTCATCTAAAGTGACGGCTTTTCTTCCCTTCATTTCTGAGTAGTAGGCAGCGTCTATGACGGCCATTATCTCAGCGCCTAGTTCTTCATTCAAGAAAGACCTTCTCCCACTAGATATGCATTTACACATGTTTGATATTTCTAAGATGACTGAGTTCCCTTGAGGTACTTCTATAGTCCTCTTCCTTCCAACGTAATCCACAATGTCTATCATTGCCTTCCCATCAATTCCCCTTACCTTTAAGTAGCTCTTGGTGCCAAAGATCGTCGTACACTCGAACTCAGGGCCAGTCCAAGATCCCTCTATTAATGCCGTCGTCCATGATCCGTTATCTCGGTCTTCGAATGTTATCAACACGTGAGCATCATCTTCCACTTTAATGCTTCTATACCTACCAGCTATGTACCTATCTCTAATTCTCAAAGATACACCAATGAACTTCTCAGCCTTAACTACCTTAGGCTTCATATTAAAACCGACTAAATACCAAGCTACTCCTATAGCATGAGAGCCTAAATCTAACAACGAACCCCCTCCACCTACAGTTGGATTCCAAAACCACTCTTTCCACTCTGGCCCTTCATGAGAGCAGGGAACTATAAGGTACTCGACCTCACCTAACTCTCCTAGCTCAACTAACTTACGGACTTTATAAAATCCTCCAGCGAATACGTAGTTCTCGTTGAGTTGAAATAACCTCTTTGACTCTTTGACAGCTTCAACTATTCTCAAAGCCTCGACGTAAGTCCTAGCCATAGGTTTTTCAACCATAACGTGGACTCCAGCTTTCAAAGAGTCGACTGCTATAGGTTCATGGTATTTATGTGGTGTACATATGTCAACAAGGTCTATATCCTCTTTCTCAAGCATTTTGTGATAATCTTTGTAGGTCTTTACCTCATTCATTACTTCGATCAGTCGCTCTGCTAAATCGCTACGTCCTGTTTTCCTAAAGTTCTCAGCTTCTCGCAAGAATGAGTCCTTAATCCTCGCTAGTGCTCTACCTAGAGATTTCTCAGATGGATCAGCCATAGCCACTAGTCGAACTTCTGGTAACTTGGCATAAGCAGGCAAATGTCCGTAAACGAAGATGTCCCCAACTCCTATAACTCCAACTCTTATCTCCTTCATGTAGCGTTGTTAATTTAAGGACAATTAAATACATTGCTCTCAAGTTATAGGTAAATTACCGATCTTATTTGGCTTGGAGAAGGTTACAAAAGAGCTGAATAGGGTTACGGGAAGGTTAAAGAATCATGCGACAAAGAGTTAAGAGCGAATGAAAAAGTTAGCTTTTAGTGTTTATTTAATGTAATTGCCAACCGTTCAGGAATTTCAACTCTTAATATAATTTACTCCTCTAACGAGATTCTTTTCCCTTTCTTTGCTGACTCGTATATCGCGTATATTAACTTCTGAGCTTTTAGTCCATCACGTCCATTTGGCCTAGGTTCTCTGTCCGAGATTATACAATCAACAAAGTGTCTAAGCTCTTCAAAGTACATGTCTCTATAGGGGAAGACTTTACTTACGTACTCGCCTCTCCGCTTGAAGTAGACTGTAACGTCTGACCTCCACTTGAAGTATGGAAAGCGTATGTATGCCCTTACAGATCCTTCAGTTCCCTTGACTACTAACCCCTCATCCCAGTCATCGACTATAGAGCCAGTTAGTTGAAAGTATCCCATGACGCCATTTTTATACTCTATGACGCTACTACTTACGTAATTTCCATCGCTGTACTCTTTGAAGAATGAGAAGACTGCCTTGATATCACCAGCTATCCACCTCAGCAAGTCAGCATGGTGAATTCCATGATTAAGTAGCACGTCTAAGTGTTTGTCCCTTATGAGAGTGTAAGGCTTCACTCGCTGTTCCTTTGATCTTATAAACTCGCCTACAAATCCTTTGACATAGTCTCCGTGAATTACGGTATCATAGTACCAAGAATTCACTAGGAAAATGTTTCCTAAAGATCCCTTATCAATTTCTGCTTTAACCCACTTTAAGGAAGGATCAAACCTCTTCATAAAACCTACCATTAACTTGACGTTATTCCTCTCGCAAGCTTTAATCATCTCTTCACATTCCTCGATCGTGACTGCCATGGGTTTCTCAACGAAGACATGCTTTCCCTCATTAGCAGAATCTATAGTGACTTTTGCATGAGCTGAATGCCAAGTAGTATTTATGACAGCGTCTATCTCCTCTCTTTCGAACATCTCATAATAATCCGTGTACCATTTGTCTATGCCATACTTCTTCGCTACTTCTCTCGCTACATCCTCATAAAGGTCACAGACAGCTACTAATTCAGCGTTTTTAAGTTTCTTAATTGAAGGTATGTGTACAAGTTGAGCTATTCCACCACATCCTATTAAGGCCAACTTAACCCTCTTCATATGATATTGCTATGAATTGCTAACAACTTAAACTTTTAGTAAAAGTTTTGAACCTCAATGACTTAATAAACCCTGTAAATACGGGGTTTATTTGATAACACGAGGTCTTGAATAAGAAAGGCCAGTAGATTGAAAACGATACTATCATTAGCTATTTTTAATTACGTTTATATTCATGCATAGGTCTTGATATCTTAAGTTAAGAGAGTACTTTGAAGAATAGGTCACAGCAATTAAGTGAGATAACTATGTTAGGTAAAAGTGAGTATGAGAGTATGAGAGAGGTGCCTTTCGAGGAATATCTTAAGTATGTTTCCGAAAATAAGATGATAAAAGTTGAGGGTCAGGAGATATTGTTAGAACCAATAAGCGTTAAGAGACTTATTCCTATAAGTGATGAGTTGACTGATGTTAGTACTACTGTTTGGTCTTTCCCAGAAAGGGGAAGTTGGGCTACCCATAGGGGTGATTATAGGGGTAATTGGGCTCCACAAATTCCAAGAGCACTAATGTTAATGTATACTAAGCCAGGAGACTTAGTGCTCGACCAAATGGTTGGTAGTGGTACAACACTAATAGAGGCTAAGCTACTAGGAAGGAACGCAATTGGTGTTGACATAAACTACAATGCAGTCATATTAACACTACATAGGTTGTATTACCTAGAAAAAGCTCTAGAAGAAATGAATAAAAAAGGAATTTTCATCACTGAGTACTTTAGTAACATATCAGCTCAACTAATCACTAGGACAATAGCTGGAGTGAAATTAGAGGATATATTAAAAACAGAGATAAAAGTCTATCATGGTGATGCTAGGAACTTAGATAGGATTCAAGATGAGTCTATTGACTTAATTGCTACACATCCACCTTACTTTAACATCATTAAATATGGTAAAAAAGAGAGGGTAATAGGAGACCTATCAAAAGCTGAAGATCTGGAAGAGTACTTAGAGTGGATGAGAGAGATAGCTTTAGAGTGTTATAGAGTATTAAAACCAGGCAAGTATTGTGCTATCCTCATAGGTGATACTAGAATTCACAAACACTTTGTACCAATATCTCACTATGTATTAGACATATTCTTAGATGCAGGCTTTATTCTTAAAGAGGAAGTGATTAAAGTTCAACACAAAATGAAGACCACAAGAGAAGTCTGGAACAAGTTGAAGAACAAAGACTTCTTACTAATTTATCACGAAAAACTGTTTATCTTTAGGAAACCGAGCCGAGAAGAGGACCCTTCTAAGATAAAGCATAGTGCAACTATGTGGAGAAAGTCAGTAATTAACTGAACTTTGCATTAGCAGTTCTTTCATTCTTCCCTACTCTTGTTCAATCTGTCCAAAATGCTCCACTTTAGAGTAGACTTAAGCCCTTAATCTCCACTAAGCTAGATGTGATGAGTCCTATGTTGTACTTATTAATTCTTACTTACTAATAGGAAATTACTCTTCAGAGTAAAGAGCCTCTAATACTTCTCTTAAATAAGTTCCCAATTGTTCTCCTCTCGATTGAGCTTCCTCCTTCAACTTCTCTTTTAACCATACTGGAATTCTCAAAGCCACAACTTCAAGCTCTTCTCTACGCTCAAGAAGTTCAACGACTTTAGTTGGTGGTAAACTCTTACCCTGCTTCATGTGCTTCCAAATAACTATCCTCTTAGGCTTCCACCTTAGCCACAGTTCTAAGTCTAGTAGAACGTTTCTCATCTTTACCTGGACACTGTAAGCGTAGGGATTCCTAAAGCCTCTGTCAAATACGATGTACCTTCTAACTGCGTCTTTGAAGGACTCAAGACTACTAGTACACCTTAGTGATTTGCCGAAGAACTCTTCACTTTTCTTAGAACCGGGTGGACCTGGAGGAATTATAGCTTTATAGGCTGCATCTGGCAAGAGTCTTTCCACTTCCTCACAGAACTTTAAGTCATAGTCTATTTTACTCCTCCCAAAGCCATAGATTACATAACCCCCATATAATAGTCCACACTTGGGCACATAAGGTGGTAACATGATACCAACTAGGAGGTTAACTTTAGCTAAGCCCAAGCTCATACTGTGAATTCTCTCGAAGGATATTGAAGGCGTTGACTGTACAAAGCCTGTGAAGGTACTGCTGACAGAAAAACATTTGAAAACTCTAAAAGCTTCTTGGAAGTGATTCCCTAAATCGAGTTTACTGATCTTCTCGTAAACCTCTTTCCAGTCAACACGGTCTAAACCAAGCACATAGAGTTTCTCTAGTTGTGGGCATAAGTCCTTCTCCCAAACTCCTATAAGCTCTTCAGTTAGTTCTCCCTTACGAGAAGAGAGCTCTTTAAGGATGTCACTAATTTTTCTGCCGAGTACGCTCTTTTCGAAGAGCTTAATACTGTCGAAATAAGATAGACTAGCCATCATCTCACTGAACGATACTATACTCGTTTACATTATAAGAATTGTGTTTACGAGTAAACAATAGTCCTTTAGAAAAATAATTTATGTTAAGAGTATAGGTGAAGGAGCGCCTAGCTTTTCTAAAGCTAACAAACACGTAAACTAGAGCACAACTAGCGCTACTCCTCACCTTATCAGGTAAATCATCAATTAACCTGATGATTTCGCCTCTATTGCATTCGGAAATAGCTTACATCAAAATCCATTATCTGACTTGAATTAAATTTAAGAAGATTAAGTCTTGCGTACGAGTACACGATTGTATCTACATTCTATACCAATGAAAGCCATGATAGTCCCTTTTACTTTAGCGACTAGCCGTACCTCTTCAAGGTTTGATATGTGGACTCTATAGAGGTAACTGCTCCTCTTAACAGGACCTATGAACTCATTGGGAGGTTCAACAAAGAGAATTACATAGTCTACTCCCCTAGCTTTTAAAAATCTAAGAAACAAGTTTAAGACGGTTTTGTTCACGAGGTTCATAAACTTAATCTCCTCACTACGGTTCACAGTTGTAGTTACTTCAAAGCCTATTGGTATAGTGAAGTTGCCTTCCTTTAACACTCTCAACATAAAGGATCGGGGAGTATACGTCACGTATTCTAGCATAGCACGATAGTCTGCCTTGAACGGAGTAAACGTATAGAGTGTTAACATTATAAAAATGATCGTCAAACTAATAGCCCTAACCTTCCGTAGCTTCACTTTACTGATCAAGCAAGTTAAGGCGATTACTGAGAAGGGAACTAGAACAATTGAACACAACTTTAAGCTAACAAACCAACTCGGCATTATAGGAACGTCCTCAATCGTGCAGATGACTGAAGGTGGGAATCCTAGGTGATATAGCATAGGATAACTAAACGGAGACAGGGCTAACTTAATCGTTCTATTTTGGTTTGAGAAGATTATATAGCCTGTTAAATAGGATTTTCCATATATGCTTTCAGCCTTAATCTTGTACGGTAACATGACATAACATTCAATTAGATAGGTACCTTTAGGAAGTAATCTGTGAATTTTCCAGAGAGTGTCTTCGTTAACACAAAGGTACATTAGCTTCTTTGTGAGTTCGCTATCTATCTTGTAAATGTTTACCCTCAACACATGAAGATCTGAAATTGGTCGTCGTAATGATATTATCTCATCTTTGAAATTAAAGCTAGGACCTATGACTTCTTTGAGAGCATACTCAAGACTTCGTGTGAATGGAATGAACTCCCTTCCGTTTAGGCTTATGTATGAGCCGTGCACAACTAAGTTACCCTTTTCATAATACTCTTGACCGCTGCACTCGGACGGCATTAAGTATAGACTATAGGCTACATAGATGTTTAAAATTTCATAAGCATCAACTGTAAGTGTAGTTAATAATGTAATAGAGACTGATAACAGTATTAAAGCTAGTAAGCAAGACCTTTCAATCAACATTCTCCCCTGATAACTTGTCTCTACATGGATAGTTAAACTTTTCCTATCTATAACTAATACTTTACGTAAGATATAATTAATTGTGTATATGGAATATGCTTCAAAATTAGACAAACTCAAACTTTACAAAGTATATATTATATCTCAAAGCCCTTAATTTACTTAGAGGTGTCTCAGTTGATAGAGGCGGACATCGTGATCGTAACCTCAAAGTTAGACTTAGCTAGTATAAACATAAAGGAGCATTTACTGAGGAAGTTAAAGTTTAAGGAAACTCAATTAAAAGTAGATGGAGAGTGCGTTCTTCACACCGAACATGAAGGAAAGGAAGTGCTCTTAGTGACTGTGTCAAGGGACTTGATCTACGCTGATTACGTAGAGAACTTCGTGAGCGCTAAGTTCATGGTGTTCGCCAGTAGACACTCGTCTAAAAGTGGCTTTCCGATGTTCTCAGCCCACGTTCCTGGTAACTGGACTACTGACGTTGAATATGGTGGGAGACCTAAATCCCTGTGCATAGCTCCAGCCTATCTCTTAAGTAAGATAGTCAAGTTAGAGATGGAGTTGTTAAGAGAAAGAGAGTTAGAAGGATGGAGGTGTGGTTTTGAAGTTACCCACCATGGTCCTTACATCGATAGGATTCCGACGGTATTTGTAGAGATAGGTAGTGAGGAAAGTAAATGGCGCGACCCTGAGGCTGGGGACTTCATAGCTGAGGTTATAGTTAGAGCTCTAGAGGAAAAACTAAGATCTGAGGTAGCTGGAGTTGGACTTGGAGGCCCTCACTACGCTCCTCGCTTTAATGAGTTCGTCAAGAAGAGTGAAATCCCTATAGGTCACATAGTCCCTTTGTATGTCTTCGATTTCATAAGTCAGAATGAAGTTGAGATGGCTGTTAGACGGACTTTAGAAAAGGTAAAGTGGGCTGTTTTAGATTGGAAAGGGCTTAAGAGGAGGCATAAAGATTGGCTACTCCCTTACCTCAAAGAGCTGAAGCTTAAAGTCGTTAGAGCTTAATGTCTCGCGATTACAGTCTGCGGTTCTCCTAGAGCGTTTCTTCCCTCACGGTACTTCTAGTTAGTTTTTCAATACTTTTAATTCTGTGAGGGGAGTTAGCTCTTGGTACGGGCTCATTAGCTTCACCCGCGCCTCATGGGGCTCGGTCGGGGTGAACGCCATCCACCCCCCATCTGAGGGCTTAAACCTCACCGCAATGCGGGTCATCGAAACACTATTGTCGAGTAGCGAAACGATTAAAAGTATTTAAATGTATCGTTAAGTCCGAAACAGCCTTTTTGAGGTGTTGAGCGAAGTCGAGCTCAAGTATCTCTATTATTCTCTCAAGATGCTCTTTAACTTCCCACACTTCCACTTTTAACTTAATTATCTCATCGTTTATTGAAAATATTTCCTCTTTTAACTTTACTAGTTTCTCTTTATCACTTCTGCTTACGGTGTTTGATAGTAGTAGTTCGTCGATCAACTCTATGCATCTCTTTATGTTATAATGTAACATTTAGCCACCGTAACAGGGTTGTCACTTGATAAGTAGTAAGTATCGCTTGACTAAGAAATGTTATCATCTTCACGTTACTAGGATCTTACTACAGTATAGTGTTCCTTAGCTTGAGGTCTCAACATAGAGCTTAGAGTCTTCATGAAGTCTGAGAGACAACTAGATATAGCCTCAAACCATAAATTCTTCACCTCTTTTCCTGATAAGCTATGAAGCTTCTCTATTCTGAAACTTAACGGAGGGTGAGGGTTCCAGTTAAGCCAACTTGATAGCCTATCGACTGGTGTAAGTTCTTTCATTAACCTCCTCGCCCCGATTTTCTTTAAGGCTGATATTAAGGGTTGGGGATCTCCTAATCTGACTGTTGCCTCTATGTCAGCTCTCGCCTCTATGAACTTAGCTAAGAAAAACAGTGCAGTAAGTGAGACATATAGGTAAACTACTTCTAAAAACACATTAAAGTACCTCATAAACGTCAAGAAGATGTAGACCCTGAGTAAATACTCCGCTATTATTAGGAAGTTAAGTATCAAGGGGTCTCTGTTCTTCAAGTGACTGGCTTCGTGCGCTATTACAGCCTTCACCTCGTCCTCGTTAAGTTTAGTGAGAAGCCCTGAAGTCACTAGGAGTGTCGTGTTACGTAGAAAGACTCCGCTAGCAGCGGCGTTCGGCAACACTATGTTGCTCAACACTACCTTAGGCAGCGGTAGATCATACCTTTCAAATACTTCTCTAACTACAGAGAATAAGTTCACTCTCTTCACGACTATGTCCGACGTATCTACGTAAACTCCATACTCGTAAAGCAAATGCGATACGTCGTCTGGAGTTATCAAGAGGTTTTTACTCATGAGCTCTCGATATATCTTACGCTTTATTTCATAACGCTTAGGGTAGAGTACCTTCTTAACTAGCTGAGTATAAACTTCAAGGGGAATGCGTAATCCTATTAGGTAGACGTAAGGACTTGACTCTCCTAATTTCCAGTCACCCATTAGCGCTACTATTCTATCTGAAAGCAACAATAACACTATTTGGGTTGCCAGTATTACTAACGGCGCGTAGTGTTTGACAAGGAGCCAAGCTATGAGGTATATGGCTAATGATATAGCGAACATGAAAACTAAGTTTCCTGTAAGAAGTTTATGAATTAGTTTATAGCGTACTGAGCCGCTTCTCAACGGAACTACATCTAATCCCGGCACTATTACGTAATACAGCACTCCTTTCCCCTTAGTCTCAGCGAATAAGTAAGTAGCGTTTTCAAGTAAACGCTCTATCAAGTCCACTAGACTTCTCGGAGTTAAGTATGGGTCATATGTCAAAGAGTACCAAGGAGTTGAGTTAGCTACCACTTGAATTTCTATTGAAGCTCTGTTAACTATTAATCCTATGACTACGCAAGGGTTACTACCATGAAACGCATCTAACGAATACCTTATCCTGCCCCTATAATTCTCTTCAATAACCCTCTTTATGAATGACAGGTAGTCGTTGAATTCTTGTTGAGATAAGTGGACTTTAATCGCTCTAGTGACTCTCTCCATTATAAACTCCCACTCAAATATCAGTGAAGCTTCAAGTATCTTTAGAAATGTAATAAATAAAAAGGTATACCTAAGTTAGAGAAAGGAGGTTCACTCTTCTATTTCTTCCTCCTCTTCTTCCTCTCCGTATTTCCTACTAAGGAACTTAATCAACGCTAAGAGACCGACTACGGCCATAGCTATCCCTAAAGTCTCGGCAAACGACAGCGGAATGCCCACGTAAGGTATTTCAATTACTACGTCTAGCTTGATCTCTATCTGCTTGTTGTCATCTAATATCACTGTATACTTCTTTTCCATGCGCCTATATGAAACCAAGACTTGATACTCTCCCTTAGGTAACTGAATAAACTCCACAGACCCAGCAGAGTTAGTGTTATTTGAGTCCATGAAGTTCCCGTCACTTGTTCCGATAACCACTTGAGTGCCTGAGAGCGGTTGGTTCCAGAAGCCCTTGACTATCACACTTAGGTCATAGACAGCACATGGTAGCGTTTTAATCCCGCTCTCGTATGGAATGATAGTGCTCTCATGTACTGTGTAGCCCTTGAACGACACACTCACGTTGTATACTCCTGGACAGTATATAGTCACGTCTGCAAACCCCGTGTTGTTAACGATAGCGCTTAGACTCGTTGGACCTTCAAGTTTTACTTCAGCTCCGGGAATAGCCCTACCCTTAGAGTCGACTGCCTTGAATTCTATAGGCTTCCACTTGATTTCGATCGTGTAGAGTCCGTACTCATAACTATCACCACACTTCACTTGAACGTAAGCTTCATCCTTCAACGTACTGACTGCTCTCACAGAAGTCCCCCAAATGTGCTTAGTATTGACGTAGGTTCCAAGAGACTTCCCTGAAGGAGTTTTAACGTCGGTTATAGTTCCATACGAGGGAGTCTGGACGACTAAGTAAGCGTAGGTTGCAAACTTTAGGTCATTCCTCTCAATAGTAACCTTAACTCCACTCTCACTCCATGTCCCAGTCTCCTTAATCATTATCGGTGCATATATTATGTTGACATACTTAGGTGAGGTATTAATCACTTTGAACCACTTACCGAAGATCACGTAGCCCTTGACCCAGAAGTTAAGCCTAATGGGTGGAACTAAGTAACTTGCAGCCTCTATCTCTATCAAGTTCTCTCCAAAGTACACGTAATCGGAGAGAGGAGCCTCTATGTAAACTCCAGAGGGCTCAGGACTTGGTTCAGGAGTCACTGAGTACACTAGCACGACATAACCTAACAGCTCCCAACCTTCGATTGGTGACAAGGAGAGCAGTTTAGTCTCGCCGACTCCAACAGTCTCGTTCTCAAACGCTCCCTCAGCCACTATAAACGAGCACGGCATCTTATAACTCGGATCCTCCTCAAACTCAACGACATAAGTTCCCTCTCCTAAACGGTCTAAGGACTTTATCTGGACGTGTTTCGGGTCTATCGATATTGCCCCTGGATCTATTTCTTCTTGGAACTGAGCGCTTATTAATGATGTACCAGCAGGGCCCTTAATGTCTTTTATCCTGAGTGGTAAGAAGTTGTCAACTGTCACCTTTACAGTCAAGTTGCTGAGAGTAAATGGAGTCTCTGGCTTCTCAACTGTGAACTCTATCGTAGAGTTTTTAACGCTCACCCAAACTCTTTTGTTGTATACTACTCGAATGTGCAAGTTCATGGTCACGTTTTCAGAGCCAACATTAGAGAGCACTACAGTTCCATTGTAGGATATGACTGAGCTAAGCTTGCCCAAATCTTCAACTTCTTTGTCATACGTTAATGGGGTAATATCAGTTGGGAAGTGAGGGACACAACTGACCTCCATGTACTCGAACTCATAACCCGAAGGTGAGGGTGGCGCTCTTATGTCCTTGGACTCCCCTGCCTTAAGTAATAGTTGCTTAGTAGTCGTAGTCACTAACGTATAGTCTACTCTGACTTTATAAGCACTCTTCTCTTCCTCTGCGTAGACTTCATGTACTAGGAAGGCGTTTAGTACTAAGTAAACTATCATTAAGGACAGTAAGAGAGTAGTAATAGTTCTATGATTCTTCATTTCGTCCACCGAGTTAGACTTTAGCATGAATTATAAAGTCTAAATGATTACCAAAAGGAGGAGTATAATCACGTATTACCTGAGTAATGCTCAAGTATAGTATGACTTTTTAAAAATGTTGCGATTACCAACTCCTAACACTCCTCTTAGTCCGCCACTTACTAACTTCTACAAGAAAAGCTCTCTTCCAACCCATTCCCTCAAGCCTGTTAGATAACACTCTCAACAAACCTGGAGAGAACGAGGCTATGGCGACAGCTCTAACTTTCTTAATAGATCTTTCCCTGCTCATGTAGAATTTGCAGAGAAGAATTCTGTTTCTATACCTACGGTCATTATACCTACATATCCTAATAGTTGACCTACAACCTTTTAACAAATCCCTATGATGCAGCTCTACGTCTGAAAATACGTCAGACCACCTCAAATACCTGTCTAGCCACTCATCAGTAACCCTTATCCCAGCCAACTTGAGGTCGAGAAAAGTCACTTTAGAATCCTTATTTACTAAAAACAGGGTTAAACCGTAAGCTTTTACATCATAGACCAAATTACCACCTGAGCTTAGAGTTACGAGGTTTCATACTTAGAAGAGGGTTCTCATATTTAAAACTTATACTCATTAACTCAGCCTAGGACCACACATCACCACTCAGTACCCGAATTCCTCATCACGTTTCATGACGAGTACCCATTTATAAAGCCCCAGGACTACATGGAGATTAGACACCACACTATAAATATAGTGAAGAGATTAATAAATAGAGCGAGAGTAGAGTTAGAAGAGCGATTTTATGACGTTCTCAAGTCGTACTACAAGTACGTAGTTAGCATTGGACACAGTATAGATACTGTATACGTTGAGCTCAGTAAGTGTCTAGTCTTCTTAAAGTACGTTCAAGAGCTGGGTAAGGGCTTAGACGATTTAGAAGTTGAGGACATTAACGAGTTCCTCGCCAGCAAGAGGACTGCTGGCACTAGGAGGTGGTATGTGAACGTAATTAGGAATTTAGCTAAGGCTGTCAAGATTACTGTTAGGTTTTCAAAGTCAGAGCCTAGAACTGTGTTTATAGTGAAGTACGCTCACGTACTGAGAGACTGGTTGAGATAGCATAGGAGTAAGCATTCTCAAGACTGGCTATTCTACAACTCTTATGGAGAGCCTATAAGACCATCAGCACTAACAGTGTACTTAAGGAGGTTGGCTAGGGTTGAGCGTAATAGTCCTAGTAGTCAAGTCACAGTAAGCAGTTTTCACTTTAGGATTGAGTTGTGTAGTATGGGGTGGTGATAGTGGTGTGTGATAATCTTATCTCTTCGAGAATTGTACTATCACCGTCAGTATAGCATCCCTATACTCCTTTGACTCCTCCTTAAGCTTCTCGATCAACTCATCAACCCTCATCGAGCACACCCCCTTACAGCTAAAGGTAGTAGGCTTAAAAATTGTAAAAAACAAAAATTAGCTTATTATTGAACTTATAACTTCTCTAGAACCCTCTAATACCGCTTCATTCTGCCTCACACTTATTTTCAAGTCCTCCCTTGACTAAGGTAGTCTTTCCAGTGCCATGACCCCTATTAACAAATTAACCATGTCGCTTGACTAACGCTATACTCCTTGTTTAACTAAAAACTGTTAGTCTGCTATCCTTCCCACGTCTCTACCAGTCTATATGTGTCATTACCATCTACTCTGTCATTATCGTTAGTGTCTATCCACTCTATTATCACTGCTCTGCCTACTAACAACTCTTTGTACTCATTATAATGGGCTAATACATAACAAGCAGCTTGACTTCCGTAACCAGTTAGTCCCCAAACTACTAGAACCCATTTGTCTTCACTTTCCTCATGGTAAAGAGCTATTACCGCATAATCTCGAACTTTCCCCACACCAACATATTCCTTACCAGTTAATAAGCTCTTTATAGAGGCATGTCTTCCAACAATCCAATATAAGTAAAATGGGCAGTTCCCATGACCAGTTTCATTAGCTGGGAAGTAGTAATGAGTGAACATGTTAACTAGAGGCCCTCCTACACTGACCACCACCCTAGTCCTTATAGATGACCAGTCAACATAAGTTCCACTCGCTATGTCAATATCGATTAATTGATCCCAAGGTCCCTCATCAGCTGACAACCCTAAAGATATGGCTAAGCCTATAGCTCCAACTACGTCAACTGTTCTTGCGCCCATACTATACAATCCATGAGGTTTAGTCTCTCCGACTACGAAAGTCACGTTCAATAAGCCATCCACTACTAGAGGAGCAGGAAAATTAGACAAGTCTAACAGTAGCTCTATCAGTCTTAAACCTTCCTCAACTCTACTCTCACTAACCTTAAGTCCAGCTGACTTAAATAACCAAGCTAAGTTCTCTTTAGCTATGTAGGAGTAAAGTGTTACTACTATTTCACTTCTGTTAAAGTTAGCTTCCTCTAATGTCATCCTAGCTTTATTCAACGTTTCGTTCCCCCATAATTGGACAAATCTTCTATGAATCTCCTCTCCGTACTTTCTATCCAAGTAGAATAGTACAAACTGTATGTTTTCTATCAAATTGAGCTCTTCTTTTCCAGCTAAATACTCAAAGAAGTGTCTATTATGTCCTCCCTGTTCTCGCAACTCTAAGAGTCGACCAAATATCCTTCTCAAGCCTCCATGACCTATTAAGGTAGCAAAGGGCTCTCCAAACCATAACTCTATAAAGTAGTTTCTAAGTGGAGGACTTAGCTGAAATACGTGACCTAGTTCATGAAGGGCT
>Ga0180302_10000057_pt1 | contig 40411 bp, 46 predicted proteins | sample GuaBasSediGuay17_FD_121794 | JGI IMG/M metagenome (GOLD analysis project Ga0180302, IMG submission 121794) | Subseafloor sediment microbial communities from Guaymas Basin, Gulf of California, Mexico - Guay17, Core 4571-4, 12-15 cm | ecosystem: Environmental > Aquatic > Marine > Hydrothermal... | reverse complement strand
GATGCTCTAACCTACTGGCAATTTGATTGTAGCTGAGGAAGAATTTGACAGTAGTTTAAGTAATTTCTATTTGACAAAATCTAACGAGGTAAGTGTACAGTAAACTCTGTTCTCCTTATTCTGAAAATTCATGTTCAAATTGTAGGATTGGAGTGATACTGGGAATGCTATATATGAGCTTAGGGATCTATAGGGTGCTATACCTTAAGAGTTCCCCAAGCAGTTCATCTAGGTTTATCGTTGCAACACAGCATACTTTATCAGCAGCACCGTAGTAGACAAGTATATCGTCATCAATCACTATGTTTCCTGTAGGAAAGACAACGTTGGGAATATCACCATACTTTTCATACGTTTCCTTCGGCTCTAGGACGGGATAAGGTAGTCTTGCAATAACTTTTGTGGGATTTCTAGAATCTAACATAGCAACACCAACTCGGTATACGAAATTTTCATCAACTCCATGATAAAACATTAACCATCCTTCATCTGTCTTTAGAGGTGGCGGTCCTCCTCCTATCTTCCTCATCTCCCACTTAAATTCTGGCTTAAGCAATAACTTATCACCGTACCACTTTCTTAAGTCTCTTGAGAACCTGATCCATATACTAGGTCTGGAAGTTCCATAATTCTCTCCTATCCACTCAGTAGGTCTGTGTAGGAGAACGTACTTTCCATTGATCTTCTCTGGAAATAGTATACCATCTCTATCATCTATCTCTAGGGGGGTTATAACTCCGTATCTTTCAAATTCCATAAGATCATAAGAAGTCAATAGAGCGGTATATGAGGGGACATGGAGCCTAGGATAATAGATATCCTCCTTTAATTTTTGAAGTATCTCCTTAATAGGTCCTACTTCAGCTGGGGATCTAGGTAAAGAGGCATAAGTTATATAAAACTTTCCCTCCATTTTAACTATCCTTGCATCTTCACAACCTCCTCTATCGTACCACTCTTTTCCTTCAAAAACTGGTACCTTACTCACTCTTTTGAAATTAAATCCATCTTCACTTATTGCAAGGCCGAATCTAGAGATATAGTTCTCATATTCTCCAACTGCTCGATATAAGAGAAAGAATTTTCCATCATCGTATATAGCACCTGGATTAAATACAGCCTTACTCTCCCACCAGTTATCACTATTTGGCAGAAGTATGGGGTGTTTATAGCGCTTGAGCTCAATTCTCCTCGAAGTTCTCATACGGCGCACATTAGTACTATGGTTGAGCGTATAAATCTCTAACTCATTTCATGATAATGACCTAAACATGAGTTTATAGAGGAGCTTTTAGGCTATAGGAGATTTATTATAATAATCCTGAGATCATTTGATGCCTTCTCGACTAAATCCGCTATAGTCTCTGTCATTTCTGCAATCTCCTTTAGCATCATAGTTTCTCTAAGTGGAAGTGATGTATCGAGTATTGTAAATATGGACCTCCTATATAGATGATCTATTTCCTTTTCCAATTCTTCAACTTTTTGACAAGCGTTTAGTGATCTATGTATATCTACTAATAGTAGGGATAGGGCAGTTCTAAATGTACTTATTATATCAAGCACTCTCTCATCTATCTTCTCTATGATCTCGGCTATTTCGTGTGGCATTTTAGGTTTATAATTTACAAAGTGTTCTAACCTATAGACTATGCCGATAATTTTATCGCTTATATCATCAAAACGAAAGGCCAATCTCAACCACTCCTCCTTATACAAAAGAGCTGGTGCTAATCTAGATATGTAATCGAGTAGTTCTCTCCTAGTACTCTGGATAGATTCCTTCAGCTTAATTATTGTTTCTACACTTCTCTCGAACTCCTCAGGAGCCAGTGTTAAAAATCCTGTCGTAAGTCTGTAGAGCTCTTTCATCATATTATCTATCTTAACTGCTTGTTGAGTTAACATTTCATGTATCCTTCTGTTAGCAGTGGATCTAAGTGCTAGTTGTTCCTCTCTTCTCTCTAAGGCCAGTCCTCATCACCGAAAGGAGCATACCGGATGTACATATTAATGTTTCTAGTATACGTTATAAGAAGGTTAAAAACACCTGTAGGAGAATAAAATCGGTTGAACTTCAATAAATATTCCTTATTGACCTTAAACTTGAGAAATTTAGCATAATCATAAGTGGTAATAGTCTCTTACAAATTGATGATTCGATTAGATGTAAGTAAAAATAATTGATCAATCACTTAGATATTATCTGCTTTAGTGGTGCTCGACATGTAGCTATTGTACGATCGGCTATTCCATGTGATCTAAGTTCATCTTCATTACACCATACCTCGTTTTCAGGGACTTGTTCAAATGCCAGGGCTCTTAGAGTCAGTCGTTTTCCACCTACGATTACAATTTCTATTTTGTCAATTATTCCTAAGTACTTCATAGCCTGTGGATTAAGTTTAGCTACTCCACTGGGAACATCCGGTCTTCTCCTCAATCTCAATCTTCTTTCAATTCTCCTAGGGCTCATACTCCCTATATAAGTAGGTGTATAGAGGCTTATTAAAATAGTCAGAGCCTAGCCCACTCTTCATGAGTCAGAGCTCCATACCACTCATCATTCATACTAACAATTCCTATGACTCTTTTATTCCTTACTACTCCTCAATTTTGCCAGTTTTAATTTCTCAATTTCATCAAGTAATTTAATTTCATCTTCTGTAAGGAAGTCAACTAATGTCCTTATTCTCTCCATATGATCAAACGGTACATCTGAGTATAGTACATCCCCTTCCTTGATATGCCTACCGACTATAACATTACCTCTTATGGATATGGCTACTTCCTGACCTACAGTAGCTTCACTTACGTTCTCACCGTGAGCCTGTATTTGTAGTACTCTACCTATGACTTTGCAGTCTTTAGCTCTGAATAGAGGATATCCGGATCTGAGTCTGCCAGCTAATACTTTAATACCTACTATTGCTGGATTACTCCTCCTAAAGACGTATCCAGGGAGGATCTTTATTTTAGCTGGTAGAATAAGTTTTGAAAGTTCAATTCTAGCATCTAATTCTCTAGTCTTATAGTACCATTTCTGGTACTCTTCGATCAACCTGTATATTATATTGCTTTGAAATATTGGTATATTTGTGTACTTAGCTTCTATTCTAGCTTCTTCGGTAATCTTGACATTAAATGCTAATATCACGGCTCGATATTTATCCTCTTTTTTAACGAGCTGCGCCTCTATGACATCTCTCTTTGTAACATTGCCTATATCTGCATATCTAACGGGAATTCCCTTTCGCTCTAGGTAGTCAATTAAGGCTTCTAATGTACCAAGGGTATCGGCTTTTACTATGACTCCATTAACTTCTCTCTTAAGCTTTATACTAGAGACTTCGTGCTTTATATCCCTAATAATATTCTCAAGTTCAGTATGTGTCCATACGGCACGAACTGGAGCTCCAGCTATAGCCCCCTCTAAATTGGGAGCTACTATTTTAATACCACAAGCAGCACGAGCCACATTCAGCTGTAGGAATCTTTCCTCCGGTGATCTGATCTCATCTAGAGGTCTGGGCATGAGAATGGCTCTTACTCTAGTGACGATTGGCTCATCTACCCCTCCTACGACTAAGGTATCTCCTTTTCTGATAATTCCCTCGTATATTATGGTGTCTATAGTAGTTCCTAGACCAACTTCCTCCTTCACTTCGAGTACTACACCTTTGGCGGGCCCCTCACTGACTACGAGCGATCTAAGCAGAAATTTTTGTGTAAGTCCAGCTAATACCATAAGTAGATCTGGTATACCCTCTCCAGTTAGTGCACTAATAGGTATTATGGCTATGGTGTTAGAAAAATCTCTTACCCTATCATATCTATCACAGTTAAACCCCAATCTATTCATTTCATCGATTAGCCTATATAGTAATTCCTCCAATCTAATCTGAATATTTTCATCTTGCTGCTTAAAATTAATTATAAATGGAGCATATGGCTTAGATTTCCATCCAGGTATTTTGTCTATTTTATTAGCAACTAGTAGGAAGGGAATTCTTCTAGCTCTCAATATTTCTATGGACTCATAGGTCTGAGCCTCAAACCCCTCTCTTACATCCACTACTAGAATTGCTATATCAGCTATACTTCCTCCTCTTCTTCTCAGATTTACAAAGGCCTCATGTCCAGGGGTATCTATAACGAGAAATCCAGGTATTTCAATCTCCTTTTTTACTAATTTAAGTAGAGGACCACATATTTTGGTTAGAGCACTCCATGGTAGAAATGAAGCACCTATATGCTGAGTCATAGTACCAGGTTCTCTTAAAGTTACAGCAGTTCCTCTTATTTTATCGAGAAGGGTAGTTTTTCCTACATCTACGTGACCTAGTACTACGACTATCGGTGATCTTACATAAGACAACTTTCATCTCCTCACTTCTTGGACTTAGCTTTTCTATACTTTCTAGTCCATTTCAGCTTAATAGGGTTTCTCTTCCTCATATAACTTATCCTACACTTCCTAGAGCAGAAATATAGTAGAGTTCCATCGTTCTTAACGAACAATAACCCTGTGCCTGGTGGTATTTTGTACCCGCAGAAAGAGCATTCTCTCAACTTTGGCATCTTAGACCCCCTTTATGGTTGTGGATCAGGGGTAAGTACTATTAGGTATACTTAAACTTGATGGTAATTTTTAGAGGATTGTATTGATATCCTGATTACACCTATGAGTTGATAAATCAGCAGAACTCGTTGCTATAAGTTCGTAATAAGAGTCTTGATTAGTAGCTGAAATCCTATGTTGTACCTATCTGGTCGAAATTCTCCTATGTTCTCTCTGAGTTTCCCTAAGCATGAGAATATCTCCTACTCTAACTGGACCTTTTACATTACGAGTGAGTATCCTACCGGCATCTCTACCAGTGAGAACTTTACATCTTACTTGTGTTACCTCACCACATACTCCTGTTCTTCCTATTATCTGTACTACCTCTGCTGGAGTAGCATCTTCACTCATCTAGATCCCTAGAGTATTAAAAAAGGTGTTAAATTAAGTTTTGCCTAGAGTACTGCTACTCTGTAGTACCTTTAACTTTTACCTCTTGAACTTTTCTTATGATTTCATCTACTAGTGGTTTAGCCTCTCCTGGATCTACTATACATGCTGAGGCTGCTGAGTGTATGCCTGCTACCTCTCCAAGTCTCTTCTTAGATGGTACATAAATGTAGGGTACTTTCTTCTCCTCACAGAGAAGTGGTAGATGGGCTACTATTTCCGGTGGATCTACATCCTCAGCTATCAGTACCAACTTAGCAAGTCCTCTCTCTATCATTTTAGTAGTTTCGTTTGTTCCCTTTCTTATAGCTCCTCCACTCTCTCTTGCTCTCCTAAGAGCTTCATAGGCTCTTTCAGCTAGTTCTGGGGGTACACTAAACCGTACGTAGAATGGTTTTTCGCTCGACATAGGTATATCACCTCCTCATAGCTCATTCGTAGGATATCTTTTCCAATGTGCTAGATATAAATTTTGCTATAGAGGCTCCCGTAGTACACTGCTATTGCTTGATTAAATTTATGTTAATGATCAGGTGACCAGTTAGCTAAATAGAAACATTCTAGTGCTAGATATTTCTAAGAGAACATATACCTAGTACTTTCACTTATCTCTCACAATCATGTTTTTGGTAGTCTTCTCTACATATACGATGGTAGCAATGCTCAAACTACTTCACAGAATACTGACATCGATGGGAAGCGAGAAGGATCTAGCCGTAATTACTGAGGGCTATACTGAAGAAGTAGCTAGAGAGGAGACTGTATCGATGGACATAGGCCTAAAGAAGTTACTGTGGAAAGAGGAGCGTACAGACGAACTTCAGGCTATACCAGCGGATTTCTACACAAGACTGTCAAGCTATATCAAGATAATGAAGGAAAATAAGGATGAAAAGATGGCCGATAGGATGGAATGTCTTGCTGTAGATCTACTAAGGAGGAGACTTCAGAAAATTCTAGGAATAGTGAGCACTAACCCCAGGGCGTCTAAGGAACTCATGGATAAGATGAGTTTTGAAGAGAAAGTGCTGTATAATACACTGTGTAAAACCGTAGCTGCATGGGAGAACTATATGTCTAGATATGTGGGTGGGGGAGATTGAGTGAGAAGCTTGAAGAAATCACTGTAGAGAAAGAAGACTTTAAAGAAAGATTTCTAGATTTTTTGAAGAAATTCAAAACCCCTACTGATGAGTACAAGTATAGAAATAAGGTACGCGAAATGTGTCTAGAAGGTGAAATTTCCCTCCATATAGACTTTAATGATTTGATAGAGTACGATAGAGAACTGGCATCAAAACTAGTAGACAATCCAGAGAAGTACCTAGAACTGGCATCTCAGGCGCTAGCTGATCTCGTTCAGATAGAGAACCCTAGGTACTTTTCTAAGGTAAAGAGGTTTTATGCTAGAATGATAAATCCACCTGAGGATATAATAATCCCCCTCAGAAAATTAAAGGCACAATATATAGGGAAACTTATAGCTATAGAAGGTATCGTAACAAGAATCTCTCCTATAAAGTACCTCCTTAAGAATGCCGTGTTCATAGATAGGACAACGGGATTGATTGTCAAAGTACCTCAAGATAGAGGCTTTGTACAACCACAAGAAGGATCTATAGAGACATCCGAGACAAAGAGCATAGGAATTAGGAGAAGAGACTACGAGCTTATACCTGAAGAGAGTGATTTCATAGAATGGCAGAAGGTAGTAATACAGGAGAGACCTGAGGAACTCCCTCCTGGACAGATACCTAGGTCTATAGAGGCAGTACTAGTGGAGGATTTAGTGGACATTATAAGACCTGGAGACAGAGTGAAGATTTTAGGTATCCTCAAGGTCAGGCATGAAAGAACTCTGAGAAAGGATAGACCTCCTCTCTTTAGCGCCTATATTGATGTCAACTCTATCGAAGTAGAAGGTAAAGAATTCTTTGAAGTAGAGCTAACTCCAGATGATGTCAAGAAAATCCTACAGTTGGCTAGTAGGGAAGATATTGAAGAATTAATAGTCAAATCCATAGCCCCCTCGATATATGGCTATGATATTATTAAGAAAGGTATTGCCTGTCTCCTCTTCGGTGGAGAGCCTAAAGTATTTCCAGACGGTGTTAGAGTAAGAGGAGATATAAATATACTACTAGTGGGAGATCCAGGAACCGCCAAGAGCCAGTTACTAAGATATATAGCATCATTAGCGCCTAGGGCTATCTACACTACTGGAAAGGGATCCACTGCAGCCGGCCTTACCGCGGCGGTAGTAAGAGATAAGACCACTGGGGAATTCTATCTTGAGGCAGGGGCTTTAGTTCTAGCTGATGGAGGTGTAGCATGTATTGATGAATTCGACAAGATGGATCCTAGGGATAGAGTCAGTATACACGAAGCGATGGAGCAACAGACCGTAAGCATAGCTAAGGCAGGTATAGTTGCTAGACTTAACGCAAGGGCTGCTATACTTGCTGCAGCAAATCCAGCCTATGGACGATATCTACCTAATAGGACTATAGCTGAGAATATAGACCTACCTGTAACAATACTATCTAGGTTCGACCTCATATTTGTCATAACGGATGTACCTGAGGAGGAAAGAGACTCTAGACTGGCACAGCATCTAGTGAGAATGCATAGTAAAGCATTTGAACGAGTATATCCAGAATATATCCCCTTAGATCTGCTCAAGAAGTATATTGCATATGCGAAGAAGTACATACATCCAAAGCTATCACCAGAAGCTGAGGAGAGACTAGTAAGATTCTATGTTGAAATGAGGAAACGTGGTGAAGATCCTAATGCTCCAGTTACTATAACTCCAAGACAACTTGAGGCACTCATAAGATTAGCAGAAGCTAATGCTAAGATGAAACTAAGCGATACTGTTACTGTCAAGGATGTAGAAGTAGCTATAGAGTTGATGATGTACTACCTAAAGAATGTAGGTATGGATATGGAGACTAAAAGAATAGATATAGACATAGTCATGACGGGAAAGCCTAAATCTCAGAGAGAGAAATTCATCAGACTCATGGAACTAATTAGGAAACTAGAGGAAGAGAATAAAGGGAAGCCTATTAAGATAGACGTACTCTATGAAAGAGCGGAAAAAGAGGGACTAGATAGGGTATTCATAGAAAAAGCACTTGATCATCTCAAGCGAGAAGGAGAGATATATGAGCCTAGAAGTGGATATATAAAGAAGACTTGAGACCATGAATGTAGAGGAAATAGACATCGACGAAAGAGTAAGATTAATCCTAAAAAAGTACGGAATCACTAGGCTTTTTCCTCCTCAAAGAGAGGCTATAGAAAGAGGAGTTCTAGAGGGTAGAGATATAGTAGTCTCAGCACCAACAGCATCAGGAAAGACTCTGATAGCAGAGTTAGCAATAGTAAAGAACTTTCTAGAAAAAAGATGTAAAGCCATATACCTGACCCCCTTGAGAGCACTAGCTTTGGAAAAATACAGGGATGTATCGAAATACTCTGAACTAGGTCTTAAAGTAGCATTAACTACAGGAGACTACGACAGTTCAGATCCATGGTTAGAGAACTACGATGTAATAGTGACAACAAATGAGAAGGCCGATAGCCTAATTAGACATAAAGCTCCATGGCTTCGCAAGGTGGGAACAGTAGTAATCGATGAAATACACTTAGTAGGAAGTAGAAAAAGAGGAGCAACACTTGAAATACTGATTACAATACTCAAACATCTCCTACCAGAAGCTCAGTTCATAGCCTTAAGTGCTACTATAAGTAATGCTGAAGAGATAGCCCAATGGTTAAATGCGGAACTAATCAGGAGTGATTGGAGACCTGTACCTCTTAAGGAGGGAGTGTACCTAGACCAGACCATTGTATATCCTGACGGATCATGTAAGGCGATAATGAAGAGCTATGGGAGTAGCATAGTAAACCTAACACTCGAAGCTATAGAGAATGGGGGGCAGGTACTAGTATTCACTAGTACTAGACAGAGAGCAGTAACTCTAGCTTCAAATTTAACGCCTTACGTATCAAAACTACTCAGGAAAGAGGAGAGAGATAGACTATTTGATATCTCGAGAGCTATTCTAGAAGGCGAGAGGAATAGAATAACGGAGCAACTTGTAAAGTGTGTAAGATGCGGTATAGCCTTTCATCATGCAGGGCTCTCCCATAGGTGTAGAAGGATCATAGAGGATAGCTTTAGAGAGAATATAATTAAAGTAATTACTGCAACACCTACACTAGCAGCAGGTGTCAACTTACCCGCTAGAAGAGTCGTAATATACGACTATAAGAGGTATAACAGCGAAATTGGAATCTATGAAGAAATTCCTATCATGGAGTATAAGCAGATGAGCGGAAGAGCTGGAAGACCTAAGTACGATAAGTGGGGAGAGTCCATACTAATAGCTAGAAATAGAGATGAAGTCGAATATTTAATGGAGAGATATGTATTATCCAAGCCAGAGAACATAATATCGAGACTATCAGCAGAGCCTATACTTAGAGCCCATATATTAGCTATACTATCCACTGGATTTGCCAACACTATTGAGGAAATATTCAAGCTACTTGGTAGAAGTTTGTTTAGTAGACAGGGGTCACTACTGATGATAAGGAGTATGATAAAGAGGATAATAAATTTCCTTAGAAGCAATGAATTCATAGAGGTAAAAGGTGAACATATAGTAGCTACAGTATTAGGACGAAGAGTCTCCGAACTATACATAGATCCCCTCACAGCCAAACTTATCATAAGCTCATTAAAGGAGCTTAAAGAACCACATGAATTTGCCTACCTACACATAGTGGTTCAGACCCCGGATATGCCCACACTGTACTTGAGGAGAGGAGAGAGAAGAAAACTAAACGAGTGGATAAGAAGAAATTACAACAAGTTGGCTTATAAACCACCAGAGGACGAATTCGAACTAGAGGTATTCCTAGCTAAGCTTAAGGTAGCTCTTCTATTAAATGACTGGATAAATGAGCTCTCGGAAGATAGAGTAATAGAGAAATATGATGTAGGTCCGGGAGATATATACTCCATTTCAGAGAGAGCTGAATGGCTACTGTATTCAGCACATGAACTAGCTAAGCTTTATGGAATGCATCATCATCTTAAGCCCCTATCCACACTTAGAGAAAGAGTAAAGTACGGAGTGAAGGAGGAGCTATTAGAGCTCACACGTATCAAGGGAATAGGGAGGGTAAGAGCGCGTATGCTCTACAACTATGGTTTTAAGAGTCTAAGTGATATACTCACTGCACCTAAGGCTAAACTACTCTCAATACCGTCTATAGGACCAGGAGTATTAGCTAATATATTCAAGAATGCCGATGATGTAGGGAAGTATGAAAATATGACTAGAAGAAGAGTAGGAACACTTGAGGACTTTCTATATGAGTAAATTTAAAACCTAAATCTATCCTCAAGCGATAATCTGATAGGAGTTTCTATACCATTAAGATCTTTCAATCTCTTAAGAGGTCTTTTAGAAAGAATTTCAGCAACAGTCGATCTACCCAAACCAGGCACCTTCTCTAGGACTTTACGGGGAGCTGAATTTATATTCAGGGGAGTTGGAAGTCCTGTAATAGATCTATAGCCATAATCTACTACAGCCACATCAATATACCTAAACAGTGGAATTCTATAGGGAATATAAACTAGTATAGGATAAGCACCTACTTGTCTTGCCAATGTATATTCTCCCTTATATGCTTCAGTGAAGACATCCTTTAATACAGTATAGCGAGGAATAACTCTCTCTAACATAATCCTATCGATATTTTCCCTAACCTTCTTTTTAAACGCATGGAAGTATCTCTTATGCCTTGCAATTATCCTAATACCTACTTCCCACATACGTGTATGCGGAAATACTAGCACCTGTCTTATGTTTATACGTCTCAGTAGTAGGCCTCTAGCCAGGACCTCCCTTAAGAACTCATAGTTGAGTATATAAGTCTCTTTAGTCTCTCCTAATAATCCAGCTACAAAATTAACTCCAGGGAGTAGTTCCGGTAATCCATTATATCCCCTACGTCTTCCTATTTCATTGAGGATTTCTATAGCCTTCATAGACTCTTCGGGAGTAGCCTTTAAATTATTCAATTTAATCACTCTGGGGTCTGCACTTTCTACTCCAAGAGCCGCAACATCTCCTGGAGTATGGTATTCTATGATGATCTTGGTTATCTCTCTAGCCTCTTTCTCGTGATGTGCAAGAGTACCTGGATTTACATTATCTATATGTAACACTCTTAATCTAGGGGCTATGTTTCTAATACCTCTAAAGAGGGCCTCTATAGCCTGGGGATTAGGTTTAGGAAATTCCTCTTTTCCAACATCTTTAGCCATATATGAGTATAGATCAGTCTGTCTCCCTATTCTGAAACAATCCACTCCGAAGGAGTACAGGGCCTCTATTTCTAGGAGAATATCCTCTATAGGTCGAAATACCACACTTCCATACAAGGGCTCTATGCAGAATGAACATCCACCTACTATGTATCGTGGACATCCTCTAAAGGTCTCTATCTCTACTATCAGATTTCTAGAGTAATTTGGGTGTTGCATTACAATCTTAGCTCCTCTTCTTGCGAAGGTATTAATTAGCCTATAGTCTCTTCTAGTAATCTCAGTCGATACCTTTTCCAGAGAATAATTGTTCACGAGAAGCTCATACACTGCCAGCTCAATATCACCTTTGACTACCAAGTCATAGTCTTCTTTCAATCTATCGGGAAGTTCTGCAACTCTCCCTCCTTCACTTCCAATCCCAAACATAGCGACAGGTCCTCCCAGTATCTTTATTGGCTTTTCTATAATCCTACTGAGAAGCTCTAATTCTGAAAGTGTAATAGGTGTACCACCGAGATACTTACCGGGTACTGCAACTCCAGCTATTACAATCACGACTCTAGCCTTTTGAGCCAGCCCAAGAAATTCATCGAATTTAGCACGTACTTCATCTATAGTAAAATAGAGTATCCTAGCTGAAGGAATGACACTCCATATAGCACCAGCCACATATCGTGGATAGACATCAAGATATGGTGGGACACCTAGACCAGCTGGCTCATCAGTATAGCCATCCACTATTATGAATGTGTCCATAGTGATCCTAATGTATCCTAGTAACTCTAGGGCCTTCTACTCCTCCATAGGTTAGTTTGTATACTATTATCTTGTCCTTATCGATTATCTTTTTTATAAGACTTATTATAGTTTCGTCTTGCGTTGCTATGAGCACCTGTTGAGGACTATCGGTTCTCGCTAGGAGTTTGAGAATAGATTTTCTACATTCTCCATTTATGTTAGCAAAGGGTTCATCTAGTAATATAAAATCTATGTTATGTGGATATAATTTGTATATAGAGAGAAGTAGGGATAGAGCTATCATTAGTCTTTGACCATCACTGAGTTTCGAGTATATAGGCACCCATTCTCCATCACTACTTCGTCTTACATATATTTCGTATATACTCCTCTTGGCTACCTCGACTGCTCTTATATCTACCTCTACTAGATCTGGATGTACATAGAGTTGTCTGAAGGTCTTATTCATGTTACTCCTTATCCTCTCTAGCATGCGAGTCCTAAGATCAGCTTGTACTACTCTTAGGAGATTTCTAACACTCTTAAGACGCTTATGTAGTGTCTCGAGATCTCTTAATTTTTTCTCTAATAGCTCCTTATTTTTGAATAAATAATGAGCCTTTTCCAGCTCTTTTTTCGTTCTTTCATAGTCCTTGAGCATACTCTCCAGCTTAACTCTATTTTCGAACAGTGTCCTCCTCAGCTCTTCTCTCTTTTTCTTTAATTTTAAGTACCTATCTTCTTCATACTTCAATTTCTCCAACTCTTCTTTAATGCTCTTTAATTTACTATGAAGCTCCTTTTGCTTCTCAATTAGATCTTTTCTTTCAAGATAGGTGCTCAGTTTACTTATTAGATCTTGTAATCTTACTTCTAAATGTTTGGCTCTTCCTATTTTATCTCTTACTATATGGATATTTTCCTCAGCATGCTGAAGTATGTTGTTTAACTTCGATGTTTTTCTTTCTAGTTCTTCTCTCTCTAACTCCAGTTCCTCTAGTTTTCTGACTTTCTCCTCTAACTCTTTAATTCTATCCAGAATCTCTCTTAATTTTTCAATCTCTTTTTCTATTCTCTCCATCCTTGTAATAGTATCTACTAGTTCTTTCTTTTCCAATCTGTCTTTTCTCTCCAATATCTTTTTCAGATCATCCTCTACGAGTTTGCTACCGCATACAGGGCACTCTATCTTTTTTTCCAATCTAAGTCTATCTATTAGTATTTTAAGGAGATCCCACAGATTTCTTAACTGCCTACTCTTACGATTGAGTCTTAGAAATTCTGATTCCTTTTGCTCTATTCTCTTCTCTATGTCATCTGGTATTCCATACTTCTTAACAAGCTTCATATATTCATAGCGATAATGAAGTAACCTCTCTATTTCCGACTCTAGGTCTAGTTTTCTACTTCGTAGTACATCATACCTTCTCTTATACTCCATCCTCTCATTCACTAGGTCTTCTAGCTTAAATTCCAGGTCTCTTACTATACTACTTACTACGTCGAGAGCTTTACTAGTACTTTTGAGTACTTTTTCACTAAGCGATATCTCATCTCCTCTCGGGATCTCTTTAATAATATCCTCATATAACATATCTCGGAGGAATGAAATTGTGTTTTCAAGTACATCCTCCATGTCTGAAATAAGCTCTACTGTACTTACTTCCTCTACTTCTTCTAGTCTCTTCTCTATATCCTCTAGTTGACTTTCTAAGTTACTGTATCTCTCTAGAAGTAGTCCATACTTCAGTCTAGCTTCTTCAAGTTTTGTGAGTAGATTCTCGATATAGTCGTACTCTTGCTGAATAGTTGATACTTTCTCCCGAAGTCTTTCAATGTCCGCCTCTAAGGATTTTAACTCTTGAGGAGTGTAGAGAGAACCTATTCTAGCTAGTTCTAGATCTACTTCCTTTATTCTCATCTTAAGTTCATCTATCTTCTTCTCAACTATGGTTAGTGGTATGCTTTTGTATGTCTGCTCTAACATCTCTATGCCAAAGAGTCTATCTAAAGCTACACTCCTTCTTACTGGACCACCTTCAACAATATCTCTTAGTATGAGATGGTGTATGACTATTTCTCTTAGAAAATCCTCATGACCCAGTACTATACAGCTTCTGAGAAAGGATTCAGCTTCACCTTTAACAGGTCTATTATCGATGTAAACTCTTAGTTTACCTACTCCTCCTCTTTTTCTACTCCTGACCACTCTTAGTTCATGTTCTCCTCCTAGTACAAGTTCTATGTTCAGCATATCCTTGAAATCGTTTATCACATCTTCATGTTTTAATCTAACTGGTCCTAGTCTAGTAATCTCGTAGGAGGAACCATAGAGAGCGTATTCTATAGCTTTTAGAACTGAGGATTTGCCTGAGCCTATAGGCCCTATCAGTAATATGAATCTAGCATCTCCTAACTTGAACTTACGAGGTAGGTTAAATGCTCTAAATCCCTCTATCTCTAGGCTTTCTATTCTAAAACCTCTAGACATCGGAACTAATTCCCTCGATTAACTTGTTAATTATTTTTTCAACTCCCTTCTTCCCCTCTCTCTTGAAGGTTATGAGAATATCCTTAGCCAACTTTTTAACACTTTCGTCATAGTCAGTTCTACTATCTATCAAGTCTAAGATTTCCCTCATTAACTTAGTTTCATCTACTTCTGTCATTCTCTCTCCCGTTTTCTAAGAATCTCAAGCCAAGGATTATTCTTAGCGAAGGAAGGTAATTCCTCTACCGGAGCAAGAGTTTTCTCACCTATTTCTTCAATAATTTCATGCCTAGTGGGTAGGGTAGATAGCTTTCCTTTGAGTACATCTACCTCTTCTCTGAGCATGCTAAGAGTTCTCTCAATTTTAGTAATTTTTTCGGACAGTACTCCAAACTCTGTCTTTAGTGAGTTATAAAGTAGTTCTATTTCATCTATTCTCCGCCTTAGGTCACCTACTATCTCTTCTATTCCCTTTCCTAGTTCTCTTCGAGTAAGTTTTGTAGGTCTGGGTACTAGGAGTTCTTCTACATTACCATGTTCATCTACTGCTATAATCCCTATTCCTACTTCATCGAGAATTCTACCACTTATCACTGATCTAGCCATGTCGGTATAAGTATCTGGAATCACTATGTACACTTTATCGAATACCTCGGTTAATTTAGTAGCTCTAAGTATCTCTTCATCTATCATTACTCTGAACTCCGCTGCGGAGTATACTATACCACGAAATATTCTAAAGGCTAATAAGTTATTAGCATCCTGAAGTACTAGATCCACTTGCTTAATGACATCTTCAGATATATCTACTTGAGGTCGCGTACATCCTCTTCTACGAAAGTGCTCGATTATTACTTCTTTAAAGTCCTCTATGGAATTCATTTCGAGTACACTACCTCCACTTATACCAACCTTCCATACTTTCCCAATTCCACTCATATTCATCTGGAACTGCTATTGCATAGACAAGTGCACCTTTCCACACCGAGTACATGGGATCCTTTGTTAGCTCTACCCTAGCTTCGATGTTGTATTTCTTAAGCATACTCATGATTTTAGTTGCCGCATCAGTTGCTGCATCTTCAAGACCTCTAGGAACTTTCCATGAGAAGTTTCCACCACTAAGTATTATCTTTCTATAGAGGTACATTTGTACCTCGAAAGATGTCCTTTCTGCTGACATTATAATAGCTCTAGCCATGTCTATGGTTCCAGGAATTCTCGTATCGCCAACCATTGTATCCCTCGGTCTAGGCATTCCTTTTCTGTAAAAACTTTCAAATATTTCGTTTTCAGGATCGAATACTATCTCTCCTATCAAGAATCTCATCCATGAGTTCTCCTCTAAATCTATCGTAATAGTAGTATTCGGTATGTGGAATACTGCTCTAAATCTCTCAGGGTCCTTTTTTGCTTTTTCAATACTAGTCTGCAAGTCAGTAGGTATTAGACCTATCGACTCCTTGATACATCTTATCAGTTTCTCTTCTCTAGCTAGATCGCCATATCCGCAATCCTTTAAGATCTCTGCTGTAATGGCATCTGCCTCTGCTCCTCCTCTATTGAGGGAGAGTATAGCCTCTCTAATCGGGTATCTAGAGATAGGAGTTATCTGCGTATTACCATGTCCTGACTCCACCACTATACAGGTTATGGATTTTTCTGCTATAGCAACAGCTAAGGGCTGAGGTATTATAGTGACGGCCTTAACTAATCCCGTTTCTTCATCTATCTTCTGATGTATTTCGAAGATCCTCCGGTACATGTATTCTGGTGCTATAGCTGAGAGAGCAGCAGCTACATAGAATCCTTTAAAATCTGAAGCTATGGGTCTGTGTTTATTAAGTCCGTACTTAGTGATCTCGTAGATTACTCTCCAACTTCTTTCATTCTCTTTTTCCACTAGACCATCTCTCATAGGATATACTAAATGCCTTCCTATAGCCTCTCTATGTCCTATATAGGTGGCTACTTCGGGACCGACTATAATATTTTTTTCAATACCCATGATTTTTGAAACTATGGATATTTTGTCCAGTATTATACCTCTATTCTCTATTATGTCTGGTGTCTCTCCAACAGGTCCAAATTTATAGTAGCTAGTACCATAATCCTCTGCAAAGGCATACTTGAGTTTATACTTTTCCAGATCGCTCATTATCTTCCACCTCAATAGTTAACTTTCACCTAACTTAATAAATGTGATAGAAGAGGGTAGGGTGAAAGTATTATTTTACTTCTATTCACTTAAACACCAGATAAGTACTTCATTTGGGCTATTCTATCCATTATCTCTATAAATTTTCTCTCAATCTCTCTCTTTTTACTATTGAACTCCTCATCATCAATCTCTCCTCTATCTCTTTTCTTAAGTAATAATTCCATCTCTTTCTCAAGCCTCTTCCTTTCTTTTTTAAGGTATTTTAGTGCATCCTTCGGATCTTTAAACTGAGAGAGATTCATTAACAGTCACCTAGTAATCCTTACTACGAGTAGTAAAAAATATATCCTTTCAATTCAATAATCGAGGGGTAGCTCTTGAAATATAGGGTAATACTAGAAACGAAGGACGGAGTGCTAGCAGTATTGATAATAGATGGTATTAAGGCCCCTCTTTGTACTAGTAAACTTATAGGGAATATACCGAGTAAGTGTAGAGTATATCGCATAGGAGAGGGACTTGTAGAGATCCCTCTCGGAGCCTCCTCAATTTTAGAGAAGCCTACTACACGAGTAGAGGTAGGAGATGTATTCTATTCCCCATCTACTAAGAGCATTTATATCGCACTTAAGTCACAGAGGTTAACAAGAAGAGTTACTATTCTAGGCAGATTGGAACATGATGAGTACCTACACACTCTTAGAAACTTAAAAGAAGGATTACGAGTAAATATTAAAGTGGAGGCTCAATAGATGGAGAATTTAAATGAAAGGTTTAAGCATTGTGTAAATATAGAGGTTGAAGGACTTGATTCTCTAGCGAGATTCGCCGCTTCAATGTCGAGTATGGGATACCCCATATATATAATGTCGTTTAAAGGTAGGGATGGCTCATATATTTATGGTCTACTAGCAGTGCTTAAAGACTACTACAAAATGTATGGTATCCCTGTATTCTATTATTATAGGAATAAGAGTGAGTTAAAAGGAAAATATCTTCTGATTAACTTAACGTCAAAAGAGCAAGTAAGAGTAGAAGATGGTATAAGACCTGGATGGATTCATATACCGATAATCAAGCTTAAGAGATCTCCTGAATTCATAGACTTATGAGGTCTAATTTATGGTAATAGAATATATCATCACTGTTATATCGGTATCTCTATCAGTACTTTCATTTGCTCTTGCTTTAATAATGACTATTAAAGCAAGAAGAGATGGTAGAATGGAGGTTCGGTTTAAGATAATGAAGTACTATGGACAGGTCCTTACAATAACTCTCATAGTAAGTGTATATGCTTTCATAATAGATCCTGGAGGTACTAGTATGGTGAATCTTTTAGCAGTGGTAGTACTAATCATTATGTCGTGGATTTTAGCTATGAGAGTATGGTAGAAAAACTACTTCCTCTCTAATAGTATTTCTATAGTCGATATGTTTCTAGGTTTATCTGGTTCTCCTACTACTTCACTGCCTATCTTTACATCCTTGATCTCTACCTGATCTCTTAGGAATCTATTTACTGTAATCTGTGCTGCGTTTATAGCTTTCAGTATTGCTCTACCTCTAGCCTTTAGAACTACATTTTTAGCACCTTGATTGAACTGTATTACTGTCGCTAGTACGTAGTTCATTGTCGGTTTAGCACCTACTCTCACTTCTCCTGTTGGTGCCTCCATACTATCACCGTCTTTCTCTGCTTCCTCTTAGTCAATCGTAATATAAATCTTTCCTTTCTCGGTCTTACGATAACGTATTCTAAGAGTCTCAATAGTATTGAGTATATACATGAGAAAGTTCTAAGATAGTATTTTAAAAAATGAATTAATCTATCTTTATCCTAAATCCTCTTCTCTTGATCTTTTCCTTCTTTTCTATGGTTATAGTCAGTACACCGTTCCTATATGTAGCCTTAGCTGTTTCAGGTTTCACTGGTGCTGGTAGTCGAACCTCTTTATAGTACCTTCTATCTTCATTAGAAGCCGATATCACTACGGTATCCTCAGTAGCTTCAATATCTATCTTCTCCTTTTCAACACCTGGAATGTCGGCTACTATCCTTATGACATCCTCTTCTTCTATCGTATCGGTAAAGGGCTCAATAGCCTCGGATATTCTAGGTCTTATAGGACCTGGCCTCACATTACCCCATTCTTCAACTTTAGGCACTCCGTCAGGACCTATAGTAACTCTGAACCCATAGTAGTATGGTCCGAAGACTCTCCTTCGTCTTTCTTCTCCTAGAGACTCTCTGATTAGCTCGTCGAAAAGCCTATCTATATCTTCAAAGAATTTCCTAGTTCTCTTCCACCACTCATCGAACTCAGACATACCTTCACCAAGTATTATTTTACTCAGATCTAGAAAAATCTACTTGTAGTTATCTTCATAGAGAGTTATAGAATGAGAGTGGTGTCTTTAGTACTACCGTCGCTTTTATATACTGTTATAAGCGAGATAAAGTGAGTGTAACACATGTTAGAAGTTAAATTTAAAGCAGTATTGGTAAGTAAGACGTTAATAACAGATCCTACTGGAGAGAACTTTGTAAAACTTGAGTTTGTCGAGGAGAGAGAAGTTCCTGGACCTATAATTACAATGCAAGGTCCTCAATCCGAGCTTATGAGGGAGGTCATCCCCGTAGTTAGCCAGGTCATTAGGTCCCTGACTGCCAGAGGTAGAATGAGATATCCTAGACTGGTATTATACTTAAGTGAGGATGAGTGGAGTAAATTACCAAGAAAACCGGACATAGGAGATGAGATAGAGGTAGTAATTAGGGGGAAAGAGTACAAAGTTGATGTGAATATTTGATTGCGATAGGAAAAATACTATTCCTCGCTACTACTTAGTAAGGTGCTTACTGGGATATCTTGATACTCGTTGTTGGGCAGTCTCCTCCTTATTATTATTGGTAGGATTCCTCTCTTTAGCTCTAGCATTGCTATATCTATTGGATCTGTTATTCCAGGAGGTATTTTTATCAGTACGGGTGCTCCGAGAGCTATTTGTAAAGCTCTAGCACCTATTACCCTAGCTAGCTCATACCTAGTTAGTTTTTTGGGCCCCACTATACTCTTTATCTTATCTCTCATCAGACTTCACTTAGTACTCAGGTGGGACTTCTTCCTTTTCTTTTCCTCTCTCCTTGGGAGGAGCTGCAGCGATTATGTCGTCTATCCTGAGTATCATTTCGGCTGCTTCAGTAGCGGATTTTAGCTTTTGTTTCGTTACTATTGTAGGCTCTAGAACTTTAAGCTTCATCATGTCATCTATTCTGCCATTTAGTACATCTACACCGGCCCATAGTTCTCCTCTATCATGTCTAGTCCTAAGTTCTACTATCACATCAACAGGCTCCATACCCGCATTTCTAGCTAGTATAGTCGGTATGGATTCTAATGCATCTGCATATTTGAGTACTGCTAGTTGTTCTTTACTACCGAGACTACTAGCAAATTCCCTAAGTCGTCTTGCTATTTCGAACTCAGGTGCTCCTCCTCCAGCTACTATTTTAGGCTCTCTTATTATATTACGAGAGACACAGAGGGCGTCATGAATAGCTCTCTCTACCTCATCTACTATATGTTCTGCTCCTCCTCTTACTAGGATAGTAACAGCTCTAGGATTAGGACAACCTTCGATGAACACCATCTTGTCTTCTCCAACTTTTCTCTCTTCTACTAGTTTAGCTTCCCCTAGATCCTCTGGCTTTAAGTCTTCAATACTCGTGACTACTTTAGCTCCAGTAGCTTTGGCTATCTTCTCTACATCAGACTTCTTGACCCTTCTAACGGCAAGTATACCGTTCTTTGCTAGGAAGTGTTGTGCAAGGTCATCTATTCCCTTTTGTGTTATTAAGACATTTGCTCCTATAGAGGCTATCTTATCTACCATTTTCTTTAGTACTTCAGCCTCCTGGTCGAGGAATGCTTTTAACTGATCTGGGCTAGAGACTCTTATCTTAGCACTCCATTCCGGTTTTTCTATTTCAAGCGGACAGTTTAGTAGGGCTATTTTTGCATTCTCCACTCTCTTAGGCATCCCTGGGTGTACAACCTCTTTATCTAGTACTATTCCTTTAACTAATGTGGTTTGGTCTATAGATTCTCCTTTCTTCTTTTCTACTTTTACATCATCTAGATCTACTTTGTAGGTACCATCTGGTAGTTTTTGTGCTATGTGTAGTATAGCTTCAACAGCAAGATTTGCTAGCATACTCTTATACTCTGAGACTACCTTACTAGCTAATGCTGTCTCAGCTACTTGTCTGAGTACTTCCCTATCTAGTGGGTCCACTTTAATTCCTATTTCATCTATTACTTTCAGTGAATACTCAAGCGCTTTCTTGTACCCCTCCATTATTATGGTTGGGTGAATATTCTCTAGGAGTAGTTCCTCTGCATTCTTCAGAAGCTCCCCAGCAAGTACTACTACACTTGTAGTTCCATCACCAACTTCCTCATCTTGGGCCTTAGCTACCTCTACTAACATCTTCGCCACAGGGTGTTGAATATCCATCTCCTTTAGAATAGTGGCACCATCACCTGTTATAGTCGCACTTCCAAAGCTATCAACTAGAAGTTTATCCATTCCTCTAGGACCTAGAGAGGTCGAGAGCATTTCTGCAAGAACGCGTGCAGCCAGTATGTTAGTCCGTCTTGCTTCAGCACCTACAGTTCTCTGTGTTCCCTCTTTTAGTATTATTGCAGGAATAGCTATAGCCTTACCTCTACCTGCCATACCCCTACCTGCCATACTCACACCCTCACTTTTCTGTATAGCGCTTCTATATATAGATTGCTCTCGGGGCTAGTGTGCTATTTAGTAGTAATAGTACGTATAAAATCTACATATAATATATGTAATTTGGTATAATTCTATGTTACTTATGATATATATTGAGATAAACACTATTATACAAATAAAAATACAGATAGGAGATAGTAGTCTTCCACAAATGCTACTATATATCCAGAACAGCATCGATAAAGAATGGACTTCATCATGTTATCGGAAATAAGTATATAGAATCATTATTTAACGTATAGGTCCATAATCTGAGTTCAGGATAAGTGTATTTATAGTAGTTTAATTTTCTTAGCACAGGGGATCGAACTGAAGATATCGAAGAGGCAGGTATTAGAGAACATACTACTTGTTTTATTAATTCTCATTGTTATATTCTTTGTGAATATAATATCGAATATACTGAGTACTCCAGTTCCTCTTGCAACAGTTTCAAGTTATAGTATGGATCCTACCTTACATATAGGGGATATGATAGTAGTTGTAGGAAGTAATCTCTATAGAGAAGGAGACATCATAGTCTTTGAAAGAGGTTCTAATCTGATAGTACATAGACTAGTAAGGATAACGGATACAGGTAAATATGTCACCAAAGGAGATGCTAATCCTACAGAGGATCTAAGACCCATAGAAAGGAACAAAGTTAAAGGAAAAGTTCTGTTAATAGTACCATATCTTGGAATATTATCGCTAATCTATTCAAGGTCACCATGGTTATTGTATTCAGTATTAATAGTTATAGTAGTTATTATAGTGATCAAATATATTAGGGAGAGAGGTAGAAAGAGTGAAGAATGAGGGATTTATAATACGAGAATTCCAACTCAAAGATCTGGATAGGGTATTATATATAAATCGTACAACACTACCTGAGAACTATCCACCCTTTTTCTTTGTCGAACACTATAGATCCTTTCCTAAAGCTTTCTTAGTGGCAGAACTAAATGGGGAAGTTGTAGGATATGTTATGTGCAGGGTTGAATATGGAAGATCTCTAGTAGGAGAGAGATTCATAGTTAAAAAGGGTCACGTGATATCTCTAGCAGTACTTCCAGAGGCTAGGAGAAGAGGTATAGGTACAGCACTTATGAAGAGGGCTATGGAAGCCATGAAGAATGTATATAAAGTTAGTGAATATTACCTTGAAGTAAGGAAATCGAATACTCCAGCTATCTCTCTTTATAGAAAACTCGGCTTTAAGACAGTCAATATCATACCTAGATATTACCACAATGGTGAAGATGCTTATTTAATGGCGAGAACTGCGAACTCCTAGTGTTTCAATGACACCTTATAGTATCCATGACTCTCTGTAACTTTTCGAGGTCTTTCGCCTTAGATGGTGCTATGACTACTGAGATCAATCTATTAGTTTTATCACAGTACCAGATGTATGAAATTGTATTCACTTTTTTTCTAAGCAAAGCCATGGTCCCTTCTCTGATCTTGATACCACTATGGTACGCAATTTTAGTATTCTCACGCCCCCTTTCTACACGTTTACCTATTATTTTACTGACCTCCTTTTTGACTAAGTCTAAATACCATTCATGAACACTTCTATAATAGTCTCTTAGTAATTCACTTCCCATAGTATTATAGAGAATGAATATGTAGTCTCTAGTTTTAGAATTGTACAGTCTAAGCCAACTTAATCCGGAAGTGACTCTATAGGCAACTGCCTCGTATTCAGAGGGCAATCTTATTGAAATTCCTTGAAAACTCCATAGATACTCTTTTCCATGACACCTTAAACTACTGACTATTTTCCTAAATACATCTTCTATGTACTCGTATTCTTTAGTTTTGTAGTATAAATGGATGACATAACTCCTCTCTCTATCTTCACAATACCATACGAGAAGTAGCATCTCTAAGGGAGGACTTAATTTAACCCTTGTGAGGATGGCATCATGACCATGTACTTTCATTCTTAGCCTTCCTACTGTTTTTAACTCCTTACTCTTCTTCTTAAGTTGCTTTATTATTTTATTCAATTGATCTATTAATTCTGGACTTTTTTCGAAAGGAATTCTTTCCCAGTAGACTCTAAGTCTCAACATAAGTTCATCTTCCATATCGAAGTAACCATGTTTCTTCTCTACCACTTCTCTCACAAGTTCCCACTCTCTTGGTAGTTCAAAACTCACTCCCCTCCAGCCGAAAATAGTAGTTCTCATATCTTTCATCGTTTTGATATAACTCTCCTCCTATAAAATACTTAAATTAAAGACCTACTGTAACCATGAGTAAAGCTAATAAGAGTCCCCTTAACGAAATTGTCTAGGGATCGATATGCCAATCACAGACCCTGTAAAGTTGCAAGTAGCACTAGAGCATACATTTAAGGTGAAAATATGCCGAGAATGCGGTGCTCGAAATTCCTGGAGTGCCGTAAGGTGTAGAAGGTGCAGAAGCTACAATCTAAGACCTAAGAGGTATAGAAGGTAGTTATCTTAAGTGCTCAACCTTGTATAAGTATATTCCATCTAGTACTCCAGGGCCACCAGCTCTTCCATGAGGGGCTAATCTTCTCTTTCCTCTAAGCTTAGTTGCCTGGTGAAGGTTAGCTGCTGTCTGAGCAACTGCTTCTTTATCCAGTCCTTCTATAATGACCTCATCCTTCAGTACTTTTACAGTAGCTCCTTCTACTATCTTTACTCGTATTATATCGCGCCTCCCTAGGAAGTTCTCTACTATTATTTCATCCTTGGATACCTTTAGATTCATTGGAAAGTGTGCATACACTATATACATCCTATACCTATATCCCCTCAGTACACCTTCTATCATACTCTTTATCTTTCCTGCAAGCATTCCGATAAGAGCCTTATCCCTCTTTCTAGCGAAGTATGTCTCAAGGACTACCCTATTATTCTCTCTAGATATATTCACTTTTTTAGCATATGAGAAATCTTTTTTAAGCTGCCCTAGCGGCCCTCTTACAAGTACTACTTTACCCTCCACCCTCAATTCCACATTATCTGGTATTGGAACCTCTAATCTGATGTATGCATCCTTTGCCATATCCATCCTTGTTATGCTAGAGCCTTAATTTTTATCCTTTACTGTATACCTCTCAGACTTCTCATAAATCTACTAATAGCTCTGAAATCTTGATCTTCCATTCCAGAGTAGCTGAATATCATGACCCCATCTGCTCCATTTAAGAGAGCCTTATGAATTTGATTAAGGAGATCACCTGGAGATAGTCTTGATTTAGAGCTTCGTTTACCTAATCCCTCCAGTAATAGTGCTCGATCTAAGACAAGAGATGAATGTATCTTAGTGAACTCTTCTACTATCTTAGTAATATTAGTATAAGTCATAGGTGCTACCCAATCAAGTAATCCACGGTTAATCCATTCAACCCAATCCTGTCTAACAGTGATAATACAGGTTGGATAGTCAGGGAATACCGCAGCACTATGTTCAATACCATATTCTCTAGTGAGTTTGTAAGACTTCTCGACGAACGACTTTATATATTCAGAACCATGTAGAATCCATTTCTCATCCATATAACCTCCTAAGCCACAGTTATTACAGAAGCATGCCTTATAGACTATGGGTTCAGGGTATCTTATATAGTCTAGATGAATACCATCGATGTTATAATTTTCAATAACCTCTCGGAAGAGTGTAAGGAGATAGTCGTGAACTTCTTCATGAGAGGGACACATCCATCCTATGCGTTTCCCTCCTTCTTCGATACAGGCATATCCGGGATGACGCTCTAGAAAACCTTTTAGTTCTTTAATTCCTTCGGGAAATACCACGAACCAAGCGTGAACCTCTATACCGAATTCTCCAGCTCTTTCTGTAGTATACCTTAAGAAGTCGAAGTGCTTTATAACCTCAGCCATTATACCCACATTACTCTTAAAGTACACACGTCCCGATGAATCTTTCACATTGACGACGAGCTTATTAGCACCTATTTCAGACAGTTTATTTAGTAATTTATCTACGGCAGATTCATCTGAAAAATCCCCTGGATGAGCCCATACGCCTAAATACAATTCTTTTTCACCTCTCGATGTAGGTACCATTGTACAGCAGTAATATAAGGATTACTCTCAGGTAATCGAGGATAGTCTATGTGAACTTGACTATTACAGTTAATAATAATAGTCCATGATCATAATTACTTATTGAGATTATATGTTTAAATGCATTAGATGTGGTAAATGTTGTGTAAAAACTCAGATGGTACTAGGACCGACAGATATATTACGTATAACCAAATTAGGCTATAAATTGAAGGAATTCTCAGTGATATCTAAGGATGGTCTACTCAGATTGAAGAACATAAATGACCATTGTGTTTTTTACAATCCAAATACTAGGAAATGTAATATATATCGCTGGAGACCGAAAGGGTGTAGAATATATCCTATAGTATATTTCATCGAGGATAACATAATAACTGTAGATAATGAATGTACAATGGCACATACAGTCTCAGAGGAGTACTTGATTCAAGTTCTTCCTGAAATGATATATTTACTAGGCGAACTAGGTATTGAAGTAGATCTTAGTGGACTTAGAGTACTACTGAGACATAGGAGATAGACTAGTTGACTAGTATTACATTAGGAGGAATAAGTTTAATAGTGTGATACCCTACAAATATAGAGAACAGGATATGGATGAGAGTTCATCTAGTAGAAACGATTTCCTTAAGAATAGAAGAGATACCATAGAACATTATTACCGAAGAATACTGAGTAATAGCCTTAGGGAGAAAATAGGCATCCATCTCAGGCTTATGAACGCTAGTGGCATTCTTAGGAGATACTTCGTAATGAATGGATTTGATGGAATTCTAACAGTCTTTGGTATAATATTAGGATCCTATATGAGTGGTACCATAGATGCAAGGATAATAGTGTATGCATCCATTGGAGCAAGCCTAGCTATGGCCGTATCCGGTTTCAGTGGAGCATTACTGACAGAAAGAGCAGAGCGATTGAGGGAAATAAAGGATTTAGAGAAATCCATGTTCATGGATCTTGGTGGATCCATATTAGAGAGAGCCGTAAACACGACGACAATTCTAGCTGCGGCAATTGATGCAACAGCTCCTCTTCTATTTTCACTAATTTCAGTAAGCCCCTTCATCCTCACCATGTATGGTATGTTGCATCCTGAGTTAGCACTAGGACTCTCTATTGTCATAATAGGAGTATCTCTATTCTCATTAGGAGTATTCTTAGCAAGGCTCTCCGAGGAAAACATACTGAAGTACGGTATACTTATGCTATTATCAGGATTGATAGTGGGTCTTCTTACAGTAGTCCTCCTCAACGTTGTAGGAGGGGGATAATTTGACTGAAGATATAAGGGTAGTTCGACTTGTAATAGATGCTTTAAAACCACGAGAATTTTCAATAGTAGAATTGGCTAGAATGTTATGTAGTTTAGAAGGTGTAGAAGAGGTCAATATCTCCGTCAGAGAGGTCGATGTTAAAACCGAAACCATAAGGATCACTGTAGAAGGGAGAGAGCTGGATATAGAAAGCATAAATGCCCTACTAAATGATGGTGGTATTGCAGTTAGGAGTATAGATGAAGTAAGTGCTAAGAGCACTGAGCACTAATAGTGACTAAAATTTCATGAATTGAGAGCTTAGGATTTTTACATCCAAGTTTAATGAACTTGACTAAATCCTTCTCATGCACTCTAACTTGTTGCCATGTATCTCTATCTCTAACAGTTACAGTGCCATCTACTAAAGTATGGCCATCTACGGTAATAGCGAAGGGGACTCCTATCTCGTCTACTCGCATATATCTTCTTCCTATAGCGCCTTCATCATCATATACTACACTTATGCTTGCACTCTTTAAGTTATCATATATTCTCAGGGCAATTTCAATAAACTCGTCCTTCTTAACTATAGGGAAAACAGAGGCTTTTATGGGAGCTATATCTCTTGGAAGCTTAAGGACTATCCTTCCATCTCTTTCAGAATAAGCGTATTCCAAGGCCGTGTATAGGACTCTCTCAGCACCAAAGGATGGCTCTGCAACATGAGGAATAAAAGATTCCACTCCTCTTTTTTCTTCCTTTGTAATTACTGCAATATGTCTTCTGGTTAGCCTGTAGCAACTTCCTTCAGATATTTTAACATCTATGTAACCTTTATTCTGAAGTTCCATAGCTACAACCTCAGCATTTAGATCTCCAAGTGTCTTAATCAGTTGAGGCATTAAGTCACGGAAATCTTCCCTTAAAGTCTCTATTATTGGTTTTACTTCAACTCTTCTTACTACTTTGGGAACTTTCAGTATTCTATGGGCTCTTAAATCTCTACCACTGTACTTTATATGACCTTTTAAATCATAATCCGTTCTATAGGCATGACCAGATACCTCTATCCACCCCCATCGTTCAACATAGACTACTTGATCGTAAGTCTGTGCAGCATAATGAGCCCTCTCCTCAGGAAGTTTTTCAACGAACATCTGTTTATGTGGAGGTACACCTATAGATTCTATGAACTCCTTAGCTAGTGCCATAAAATAGGCATTCCACTCATTAATTATCAGATCCTCTTCGACAGCCTCTCTAACACTGATTTCTATGGGCTCTTCTATATCTTTTCTCTGTAAGTCTTCTGTCAGTAATCTGAGCTTAATATCCTCTACCCTATGCAGTAGAGGACATTGAGGATTCTTAGGATCAAAGAATAACTCTAACTCCATGATCGTAAATTCTCTAAGTCTTATCAGTCCCTGTCTAGGTGATATTTCATTTCTTAGAACCTTACCTATCTGAGCTATTCCTAAGGGCAATTTTCTTCTCATAATTTGATATATTCTATGAAAGTTTATGAACATTCCTTGAGCAGCTTCCGGCCTAGAATAGCCTATATTTTCACTATAAGGTCCTATTGTAGTCTTGAAGAGTAAATTGAAGACTCCTACTTCTCCTAGCCTTCCATTACATTCTGGACATTTAATGTTATACTTCCTTATCATGTTAGTGAGCTCGACTGTACTGTATCTTTCCAGATTCTTGAGACTCGTATTTTGCTCTATGAGGTGATCTGCTCTATATTTTCTTCCACAGTCTAAACATTCTACAATATAGTCAGTGAAGTGCTCTAAATGTCCTGATGCCCTAAAAACTATTTCAGGAGAGACTATAGGTGTCTCTATTTCCAGTATGAAATCTTGATGAGGTACTATGAACGTATTTCTCCACTTATCCATTATATTCCTCTTTAAAGCTACTCCTAGGGGTCCTAGGCTCATGAAACCACTAACACCACCGTATATTTCGAAGGCCTGCCAGAAGAACCCTCTTCGCCTAGCTAGTCGTACTATCTTCTCGTACTTGTCCATGTACTACCCCACTTACCTACTCTAATCACATTTTAATAAATTCACCCTGAACAGTTTATATAGTATTTCCCTAATCAACAAGATTGGTTGAGTGAAATGTTCTACCTTAGTGAGCCTAGTGTAAAGTTCTGTGGTAAATCTGTCGAGGTGAATAGAGCACTTTCCATAATAGTAGGAATACCCCTCGACTCTACAGTATCGAGAATCCATGGGACTAAATTTGCACCAGAGAGTATAAGAAAGGAATCTATGCATTTAGAGAGCTATTCATTAAGATACGGAGTCGATTTCGAGAAACTAAGTGTATGTGATATAGGCGATATCACAGTTTATGATCTCGATCCGATCAAAAGTCTTAATATTATCGAAGAGACTATGATGGAGATACTGGATGGACATAAGACGGTAGTGGCTATAGGTGGAGAGCATCTTATAACGTTACCTATAGTCAAAGTACTCACTAAACAACACGGTAGTATAGGGCTACTGGTGTTCGATGCACACTTAGATTTAAGAGATGAATACCCACCAGGGTATAAATTTACACATGCAACAGTCATTAGAAGAATAGTAGAGTTAAGAGGAGTAGACGAGATATTGATTGTAGGAGTTAGAGGAGTATCAACTGAAGAATTGGAGTTCGTGAAAATAGAAAAGAAACTAAGCTATATTCCTATATACAGCCCTACTAAAGAGGTTATGCATGAAGTACGTCAGTTCATGGGAAGAGTGAAAAAGGTCTATATTTCGATAGATATGGATGTCCTAGATCCCTCCATTGCTCCAGGAGTGGGTAATCCTGAACCAGGAGGATATAACTTCAGGGAATTTATGTACATCTTACACACTATACTCTCTAGCAGTATAGTAGGCTTTGACGTAGTTGAGACCTATCCGCCCTATGATATAAACAACATAACTTCATCTACGGCTGCTAGGATAATATACGAACTCATAAGTGGAATTCATAGTAGAATTAAATAGCTTTCACTCTTTTTGCTACAAGAGGTCTAGTTTTAGCTATTATTCTCTGTCCACAATAAGGGCATCGAATACCTGGGAGGTACAACATCTCATTCCAACTAAATCTCCGCTTACACCGCATACAGATATAGTGCTTTACCTCTAGTCCCAACTCATTCACCATGAAGCCTACATAGCTCAAATATTTAAACCTCTCTCTAGACTAGCACTATACCGCCTATTCAAGTAACGGCTTGGTCTGCTATTAGAAACTAATAGTTTAATAACCGATAGAACTCTTGAAAAGGGAGAGGAAGTTTGAGTGATATTATATTGATGTCATTTAAGCCTGTATTCGCTTATCAAATACTTGAAGGGAGGAAGGCATTCGAGTTAAGGAAGAAGATATTCACTATAAAACAGGGAGATAGAATTATTATGTATGCTTCAAATCCTGTGAAGGCTATAGTAGGAGAGTTCATAGCTGGAGAAGTGATAGTAGGGGAGTTCAGTACTATTTGGGAATACGTGAAAGCAATACCTAGCTCAGGAGTAGATGAAAGAGATATACCATACATAAGAGGACATAAGCATGTACTAGCTATTAAAGTAGTCAAACCTAAAAAGTACAAAAGAGCGATAACTTTAAAGGATATGAGATCCCTCATACCCAATTGGAGACCACCACTCAGTTATATGAGAGTGAAAGGAAGATTACGAGATATACTCATGAAACTTATAGATCTAACAGAGTGCAGGTAAAGTTATAAATCCATAGATCTCACTAGAGTGAGAATCATGAAGCTCTCCGTGTATACACTAATATTTAGTGAGAGATCATTAGAGGAATCAGCACAGGTTATAGCGGAACTAGGATACGATGGTATTGAGATTAGAATTCATACAGATGGAGTACACATACCCATTGATTACCAGCCAGAATACGTAAGGAAGATTAAGAAGTATATAGAAGACCTAGGACTCGAGGTCTCAGCATTAGCTTCCTATGTAAAATTAGGAGTTGTAGAGGAAGAGTGGGTAGTCAATAGGAAAATGGCTCTGAAAGTTGCTGAAGTTGCAGAAATACTCGAGGCACCATACTTCAGGGTACAAGCTGCAGGATATAGTTCAGAAAGAGGGTATGAGGGAATAAGAAAAGCATTTAGAAAGCAAGCAATAGATCTTGCAAAAGAACTGAAGAAAAGAGCACTACAAGCTATGCCAATACTAGAACAGCATGGAGGAGGATGTATAGCCTCCTCAGCTGGAATAATAATAGATCTCATAAGAGGCCTAGAGCCTACAATCATAGGAGTACTTTACGATCCAGGAAATGCTGTCTGGGAAGGATGGGAGCCACCTAGAGTTCAGGTGGATATACTTAAGGAGTATATTAAGCATGTTCATGTGAAGAACTACGAGCACGATCCTAATAATCCTCGAAAGTATGTTCCAGCTCCACTCGATAGTGGAATACTTGACTGGAGGGAAGTAGTGCTATTACTTAAAGGTATAGGCTTTAGAGGCTATCTCTCTATTGAGGATTTCAGAAGAATACCTCCCGAGGAAAAAGCTAAAGAGGCTATAAAATTCCTAAAACCACTAGTAAAGTGAAGTTTTCAGTAAAAGATAAACCTACTGGAAAGCGCCAATCATTAGTTAATAACATTAATATAGAGTCCTAGAGGATTATATCACATAAGTGAGATAATGAAATGTGAAGTTAATGTAGCAACACGTAAAAAAGATCTTTTATTTATAGTAGCATTAGCATTATTATTATCAATTATCGAAGGTTTTCATCAAGTAGAGGCAATACCTTCAGTCGATTTAAAGTATCCAGAGTACACATGGTATATAGATGTTATGAAAAATGGAAGCGCTAAGATACGTATAATATTCCGAGCTCATGGTAATGGAACTAGTCTAATGTACCTACCTAAGTACGAAAAATATACCTTGACAGTAGTAGAGGGGACTGTAATTATACAGGATATCGAAGAAGAAGAACAATACTACTTCTACAATCTAGTGAAAATAAGATACATCTCTAGCTCGAGTGTTACTATGGTGATAAATTACACCTTTCGCTATGCGTCCCTAATACTAGAGGACGATGCATGGTTTATGACACCACTAATAGGAGTTAGTGACAATAGTACAGTTCGCGTAATAATACTGCTTAGTAATTTTAAGAGGTATGTAAAGATATATCCTCACATACCCGAGCACTTCAGTACAGATGATACGAGAGCTAATATAACATACATACTGAGATCTCCTGTTGTTATAAAATATCAAGGAATCACTACTGAGAGATACCTGAGTAAAGGAATTCGGATATGCATTAATTATAGACTATCAGAAGATATACCAAGCGAGAGAATATACTATAGGATTGATAATTCTACTATAGTATTCGAGACACCGGCCATTTATAGAGACTTTACAGATAAATTGGTGAGAATACTTAAGAGAGCTAAACCTATTTTAGAGAAAATATTCGAAGATTTTCCTGAGAGCCTCGAGATCAAGTTCTTTCTCCCAGATCTTATAGAGTTAGATCGACTTGGTTTCATATACAGTAGTGTAATAAATACAGGCGAGAGTGGTCCCATAAATTTGAACCTCGCACTTACTAGATTTATGCCAGGCTATCCGGAGCAGGCTCTCATACATGAATATATTCATGTTGCATTGGGAAGAATAGGCATTAAAGCCACACCTCAATTAAGATGGTTTCATGAAGGATTAGCTGAATATCTCTCATTCTATGTGTGTAAGAAAATAAATGTCAATGTTACCTCAATGGAGGAGGATAGGTTAAAAGGAGTAGAGCTATTTAAAAGAGAAGTATCTCGAAACCTAGGTGAAGTTGTAAGATGGCATAGTGGTCCATATGAGGGACTGTACTACTCAGCATCCTATTATGTTGTTAAAAGGATAGGAGATAAGTATGGAGGAGTAGAGTTTTACAAAAAATTATTTAGAGAAGCAAAAAATACAAGAGAAGTAAAAACAATATCAAAACTTTTTGAACTAATGGCAAGAGTAGGAGGACCGGGAATATATAGTGATTTAAGAAACATGGGTTTCAGTACAGAAGTTCTCCCTATTAACATGGAATATATAATGCTTGTACTAATCATAGTCCTTATAGTGATTACAGTGCTCTATCTAAGGAGTAGAGGAGAAGTAAAAGAGGAATACAAGATATGTCCCTTCTGCAAGGCTAAGATATCGAAGCACTCTACTTTATGTAATTACTGTGGAAGAATACTAAATAAGGAGATCGAGCTATCCAACTTTAATTCCCAATAAAGCGCCTACTGAAAAGCATCCCCAGAAAGGTATATTAACAGTAGCCCAGTTTACAAATTTTCCAGCACCTTCCTTCAAATTATCTAGTAAAGTAGCTATTAAGGACATAAGCTTTTCATAATCTACCATCACTATGCCCATATAGCATAGTAGAAGTAGTAGTGCTAGGAATAATCCTAGGATTATCATCGCCAGCTTTAAGAACTTCTTAAGTGCATACCCTACAATAAATCCCATGACAAATCCTCCACCACCACTTACTACAATGGGTAATAACCACTCATAACCACTTCCTGGGATCATGAGTTAGCTTAGCCTCAAAAAATATAAGGTTTTTTACATCATCTAGAGTATGGCACTAGAAGGTAAAGAACTAAGACCTATACACGCTCAAGGTATTTTCAATCTTACACTCTATGGAGAAGTAACTCAGGTACTCATTTTCGATTACGAGGATAGATCCCTATATTATGCTAGACTAATGGATGAGGGAGATATAGAAGCTGAAATGGAATCATTAATGGAAAACATGCAAGGGCTACTGGACGAGGAAGAAGTGTATATAAATAATGAGATCACTGAGCCCACAGTAGAGGACATAGACATAATATTCAGAGGACAACTTATACATCCCTCTATAATATTCTTCATAAGATTCTCGGGAAAATTGGAAGAAGGAATGAATATTTATGAAAATAGATATGAAGCTACTGTAGCTGAGTACGATTACGAAGTATACTGGTTAATGCCAAGTGGTGTTAGAATACTAGAGGTTCAGATGAGTGGTGAGTATGAGGCTACAGAAAACACGCTATTAATATGGGTAAAGAAAGGAGACCAAATAGAGGGCTATGAAAAAATAGTATTTGAAATTCCATATAAATTGTGATAGGTTCTCTCAGCGAAATCCTATAAATTCTATTCCCCTTTTTACATCCTTTTACTATTGATATTGAATATAATCTGGTTATATAATTGCAATTATACTATAACTTGACTATGAATAATCCTTTTCATGTAAAGATAACGTAGTATTAAGGCCATGTAATACTAAGGCAGGGAGAATGATTTATAAAGGTGTAATTATATCTATATAACACTAAATATGGTTATATAGGTGGCCAGGATGCCTCTGAATATAAGGAATATTCTTAGGAGGAAGATAGATAGCTCTGAAAGTAAAATTTTAGAACTTCTGCTTGAACATGCTAACATTTGTACTGAATCGGTAACCTCGTTATACAATGCTATATCACACTTGTTGGAAAGAGATATAGAAGAATTTGAAATATGGTTGAGAGAAGTGCATAAAAATGAAGAGAAAGCTGATGAATTGAGGAGGAAGATAATTGAGCATCTAGCTAAGGGGGTGATCTCACCTTTGAATAGAGAAGATTTTGTAAGGCTAGTAGAACGAATGGATATGATAGCAGATAGTGCCAGAGATAGTGCGAGGATACTAGAAATACAATATGCTCAGAGAGGAATACTTGAACATAAATCTTCAGATATATTTTTAAAAATGGTAGAAAAGGCTCGATTATGTACTGAGACCATAAAGTGTGCTATTAAGCGTATAATAAATGATTTTGAGGCAAGCTTAAAACTTATTCATAAGGTGGAGGAAGTAGAGGAGGATATGGATGAACTCTATATAAGAGGGTTGGCCACTCTATGCTCAGAAGAAGGTCCTACACAACATAGTGTTCTCCTAGAGAGATTAATAGAGACAATAGAGAAGATATGCGATTACTCAGAAGACGTAGGAGATATACTAAAGGTCATAATAGTTAGAGTAATCAAATAATAGTTCTCTTAGATATGTAAATAACCTACCAGTAACGAGAATAATATGGAAAGTGCAGCCGAGGAGGGAAATGTTATAATCCATGTCACAAATATTTCAAATACCCCCCTAAGGTTTATCCACGTATGCCTAGCTAATCCCAAGCCTAAGATAGCACTGACTAGTACATGCGTACCGGAGAGGGGGAGACCTAGTAATGTACCTACACATAGCGTTATAGCTACAGATATTTGGACACAAAGAGCAGAGAAAGGGTTTAATTCTACTAATTGAACACCCACGGACCTTATAACGCGCCTTCCAAATACAAGTAATCCAAGTGCCATTCCAATACCACATATCGCCCGTATAAGCAGCGACTGCCCATAAAGAACACTTAAGAATGCTGTTGCATTAGCAATATCATTAGCACCTCTGAAGAACGCTGTATAGGAAGTCCATACGAGGAGGAATATGGAAGAATACCTGGATAATTTTATAACTCCTCTCAGACCTCTTACTCTAGGCAGTGTGAGATGAGATGCTATATAGTAGAATAGCATAGAGCCTATTAGACCTACTATTGGCGAAATTATCCATCCCAGAATAACCCTACTAAGAGATTGCCACTTTATACCAGTCCATCCGAACTTAAGTATACCAAGGCCTATAGCAGCACCCACGACAGAGTGTGTTGTAGAGATAGGCCATCCCCTATATGAGCCCACAATTAACCATGTCGCTACAGCCAGTAGTATAATACATACATCTACTAGCGTTATATTTCCAGCTATTAGTCCCCCTCCTATTGTCTTCTCAACAGTATGGCCTACTAAAACAGCGCCTAAGAAGTCCATAAGAGCACCTATTAGAGCTGCAAATGTTACTGAAATAAATCCACTACCGGCTAGGGTAGCCATAGTTTCATCATTTGAGCCTATACTCCATGCTATGTAAAAAGCTATTAATAAACTAATTATTAACAAGAGCTCCATACGCTCTCACCATTGATGAGTATGAAGTCAATACTACCACTTAAGCATTACTATTCAATAGTATGGCCTTTAGCACGTTTTTCACATTGCCAGTAACTCCTCTTACTATCAGCTTACCGCTACCATCGAGGTATTCTATCTCCACACCATTGTACTCAAATCGTATAAGGACTCCCTCTATTCTTTCAAGAATTTTACACTTCTTTTCCAGTATTTTGATAACTTCCTTCTCCTGCTCTTTCTTCATAGTAACTATATAGCTTCCATCAGTTATACAGACTAATGATACGCGTTTTATGAACCTCTCCATATGAGTATAAAATATGGCTGGTAGATAAATACCTATAGTTTCATATCGTTATTCATCATCTTTATTAACGGCATAGTCATTTTAATGTAATCAACTGGTCTAAACTCTATTACAGAGCTCTCATCAACAGTAACTACATAAATTACATCAAGTCTTGCTTTTTTTAAATCCTCGATAGATATCGGGGGATTTTTGTAGTAGAGATCCAATAGTGTCTTAAGTCGTTTACACTCCTCAATAGTTCTCTTAGGTGCTGGTTTTAAAATAATTGAGGGTATTTGAAGTATGTGATAGGGTGGAACGGCAATACCGAACTCATCAGCATACTTACTATATCTAGCTATTTTACTTAACTCTCTAGCAAATCTGTAATTAACAGGATCTAGAGCATGCTCGGGAGGTACAAATCCCGTCTCAACTTCCACTACCAACACTCTACCACTATTAGAAGCATATATATCGCAGACTAGGCCATCAGAGAGTCCTACTTCCACCTCTACATCATATCCTTTACTTATCAAGTAACAGCCAAGAACGAACTCTATTATACTGTGATTTGATTTTATGACGCCACTTCTCCATAAATTGAGTATTCTTTCACGGATTTTTGAAATTTTCCTATGGCACTCCGGTTCTACTCTCTTTCTAATCTCAGTTTCAAGCACTTCTAGCTCCTCTTTTAACATCGTGATAGGGTTTCGATTTGGTATTAAAATTCATATCATTTAAAATTAGTGAATTGGTTGACTATAACCACTAACTGATGGATGTCCTCATAGCTGGAGAAAGTTATTTAAAGAGTCGGTATGTCTTTCAGACGTGATCGACAGGACACTAGATCTAGACATGAGGACACGCTTTCTAAGAGTATTTAAGTATGAACCAGTGGATCACATACCTGATATTGAATTCGGATACTGGCCTCAGACACTAAGAAAGTGGCATAAGGAAGGGTTACCCAGATGGATTATAGATAACGAAACGGCAGATAGGTACTTTGGATTTGAGATAAGAAGAGTCATCTCTATGAGAATACCCTTCAGAAAATTTGAATACAAGGTCTTAAAGGAAGATGAAAGGACAATGACGGTACGAGATGAGACTGGAATCGTAAAAGTAGTCTTCAAAGAGAATACTAACCTGAGCTCTATACCGAGATACATAGATTTTCCGGTTAAGGACTGGAATACTTGGGAGGACTATAAGGATAGATTCGATCTAGAGAACGTAGAGTATCCGGAGAACTGGAACGAATTAGTAGATAAGTCTAGGGAGAGAGAATATCCTCTAGGTGTATCTGCTGGTGGATTCTTTGGATGGGCGAGAGAGTTAATGGGATTGAGACAGTTATGTAAGACTTTTTACAAAGAGCCGGAACTTATTAAGGATATGTTCGAATTCAGAGTAAATATGGTACTTAGAGCTATAGAGCCTATAGTCAAACAACTGAAGCCAGATTTTGCAAGCTGGTGGGAGGATATGTGCTGGAAAGGAGGACCACTAATATCGCTTAAGCACTTTAAGGAATTTATGGTACCATACTATAAACGTATCACTAATTTCCTGAAAGATCATGGAGTATGGTTGAATATAATGGATAGTGATGGTAACATAGACCTTTTGGTACCACTATGGCTCGAGGCAGGTATTAACTGCTTCCTTCCATGTGAAGTTAGAGCTGGAGCAGATCCTGTACTACTAAGAGAAAAGTATGGAAAGGAAGTCCTATTAATGGGTGGTGTGGATAAGACAGCACTCATAGCTGGACCAAAGTACATAGAAGAAGAGCTCAACAGATTGAAACCCCTAATAGAGGAGGGAGGGTACATACCTCATGTAGACCATAGAGTCCCTCCTGATGTCACTCTTAAGAATTACCTATACTATTTGAAGAAGAAGAGAGATCTCATAGGAGTGACTGCGTAAAATAGGGTACTATTAGTAGACACTACATAGAATAGTGGAAAGGTATATTTACAACAAGTGGTCACATACTGATAGGAGTCCCTAGAACACTTAAGTGGGTGTAGATTAGATAGACTCAAACAGGAGAAGCCGGGGTGCCCGAGGGGTCAGGGGCTCGGCTGCAGTGGCAAGAACACAGCCACCGAGTTGACGAGGGTTCAAATCCCTCCCCCGGCTTCAAACTCTAGTATTCTTATCCAAACCATGAGAAAGAGTAATACTCAATCTCATTATTAGGATTAACTGTTGCGAGAATAAACTTCTTCCTTACACTATGAGATAGTCTTCCTGCTCTTACTATCTCTATGGGATCTATAGCTTCATTGTATGGCATTACATGTACTAGAAAAGGGGCGTGATCGATACCAGGACCATGTTCATAGACTGCGAAGGTCGAACCAAATTTAAGTCCTGATTTTACAACATAACCTTTCTTCCTAAGATCTCTGTACACTATGTACATATCATCAAAATGTTCATACTTGTTCCTAGCTATATTTAGCAGTTCCTCTCTTGTAACAATTCTGCCCATGTGATAGACTTTCAGTAGTCCTTCATCCATTAAATATAATGACTCTAGTAGTGAGAGTTCTAAATAGTCTCTTAACTCTAAGTCCTTTACTTTTCTATATCCTACGAATTTCCCGAAAAAGCCTAGCTTGTAGAGTCTGTTAGCTTCCTCTTTGTCAAATAATATAACTTTATCTCCTACAAGTTCTCCCTTGAACTTCTCCATAGCATGTATTTAGTACGTTAGAAATTTTAAATATTAGTTCTCCTAGCATAGGAGAGACATTGAAGATGTGATGAAAATGAGACGCGTATCCATAAGGCTTCCGGAGAGTCTAATGAGGGAAATGGATAGACTTGTCAGAAATGGAGTCTTTCAATCGAAGTCTCATATAGTTAGGGTCGCTGTAAGAGAATTACTAAGAAAGGAACTTATGGATGAAGAGCTTCTAATAGAGGGCTAGATGATGAGAGCTATAATGAGTGGTTGGGGCGAGTTAGATAGATTGATAGGAGGACTTGAAACAGGCGGTATATATATTCTAGCTGGTGACAGTGGAAGTGGCAAGAGCACACTAGCAGCTCTCTTTGCATTAACTGGTGCCACTATAGGAGAACCCGCTGTATATATAACCTCAACAGACCAGCCTAGTAAAATAACTACCTGGATGGAATCACTTGGTTGGAATGCTTCAAGATTGATCGAAAATGATCAACTGAGTATCATGAGGATAAATCTCATTGTAATGGGAGAAAACGCTTACAAAGGAGTAGATAATATCTATAGGGAATTAGATAGGGAACTGGATAAAATTAAAGGAACCAGACTCGTAGTAGATTCTCTCACCTCAATGTTTCCTCAAGGAACTAGATATAGCAGAGAGGATATGATAAAATTATTTCTAGGAAGAATTAAGGAGAGAGAAAATTTGACTACAATAGCAACATGCGATGAAGAATTAGGTCATAGACTCTCAGAATATGCGGATGGACTTTTCATATTGAAACTCTTCACAAGAAGAGATCTGTACATAAGGACGCTCACTATAAGGAAGATTAGATGGAGAGATCTTAGCCCAATAACGATAGAGTTCGACATAAGAAGAAGTGAAGATGGCTATATTAGGATAGAGCTCAAGGAGAGCAGAACTCCGTAATTTAAGAACTAAAGAACTCAGTTCTGGTATCTTTCATCACTCATCAGAAATACCAGCCTTCATCCTCACTCTAAGATTGCATCGAGGAATTTAAATGTTAATATCATCCAACTCTGTACCACTGGAAAATGTCGAATAACATAGGTGATCCAAAGTAAAGCCTCACTTAACCTTAATAATGAGAATGTCTCTCAATACAATGAGGCAAAGATGTACTATGTAAAAGTGCATAGAAAGGAACGGGATACAGTAGTAGCCGTATGCGATAAGGAACTCCTAGGTGAGACTCTCGAAGAAGGTGACCTGAGATTATATGTAAACCCAGAATTTTATGGAGGTGAAGTTGTCGACTCACACACGCTAGCTAGTATATTGAGAGAAGCTACTATAATAAATGCTGTAGGAAAGAGAATAGTAGATGAACTCATTGGAGATGATGACATACTTAGAGGAGCAGTAATTTCCATAGGAGGGGTACCGCAT